>ENA-UZXD01000901-UZXD01000901.1-metagenome-genome-assembly--contig:-Day-3-50m-contig-901_pt1 | contig 253445 bp, 226 predicted proteins | sample MGYA00260344_ERZ794904 | MGnify/ENA metagenome assembly ERZ794904 | reverse complement strand
GCCCATAACTTTGTTGGTGCCTTGCTTTTCATTGCCATGGTGCTATTGAACTACTTGATGTTTAGCCGACGTACCCGCCCAAGTTATGAGTGATTTTGTTAATTATTCTGTTAGTATTATTATAATGTGAATTGATCAATATCAATAAATTAACGAGGGTGACGGATGTTCTTTGAAGATTTTTGGAATTTAGTTTACCGCCCTAAGCCTACTTGGCGCAAAATTCGCAAACATAAATATGGTTTGCGACATAGCTTCTTTACCCAATTGAGTTGGATAGCAGCTATTCCAGCCATGTCTTTTTTTATTGGTACGACACAAATGGGTTGGAGTTTAGGCAATAGTGACTACCATACTTTGACTATAGCCAGTGCTTTACCAATCTCTATTACCATGTACTTTACCTTGATTGCCATTGTCGCAGGTTTGGGGGCGGGAATATATTCGATGGAGCGTACTTATGGCGCTCATTCTGGACTTCGTAACTGCATGGTGTTGGCCACTTTTGTAGCTTCGCCCATGTTAGGAGCCGGTATCATTGGCTTGTGGCCCGTGGTTTGGGTAACGGTGTTTGTGATGCTGATCGCTTTGTGCGTGTCCTTATACTTTTTATTTACTGGAATTCCAGTAATGATGAAGGTATCTGAAGAGCGCGGCTTTCTATTTAGTATCTCTGTTGTTACTCTGGCGCTGTGTTTTTTAGTGGCGTTAATTGCCGTTTCTGTCATAGCCTATAGCAATTGGTTACCTTTAACCCTGTCCTGATAATAATGAAATAGTACTGGCCACCGATAACTAGACTGCTTATGGAGGCGGCATTAGTGTATAATGCCGCCTTTATTATTTCTGGTCTGCCAACCTATGAATCACGCCTATTTTGCAACCTGTCCTAAGGCTATTGAACCTATTCTTGAGCAAGAGTTGGTTACTTTGGGAGCTCAACATACAAAGCTGGCTCAAGGCGGTGTGTTTTTCGAAGGTGAGCTTGCTATAGGCTATAAAGCTTGCTTGTGGAGCCGGTTGGCTAACCGTATTTTGTTATTGGTTCACGAGTCGCGTGTTGATAGCCCAGACGATCTTTACAAGGCAATAACGGAGGTTGATTGGCAACAGCACTTGCGTAGTGAGCAAACCTTATTGGTAGATTATGCTGGCCGTATGCGTGGTATTGATAATACGCACTTTGGTGCTTTGAAGGTAAAAGACGCTATTGTTGACCAGTTTCGCGATGCGGGTCTAGAGCGTCCTAATATTGCTAAGCAAGATCCTGATATCCGCATCAATGTGTTCGTGAATAAGGGACGGGCGCGTATCAGTATTGATTTATCTGGTGACAGCCTGCATCGTCGTGGTTATCGTCAAGATGGTGGTATGGCGCCGCTAAAGGAAAATTTGGCAGCCGCGCTACTACTCCGTGCTGGTTGGCCACAATTGGCCATTGAAGGGAAACCACTGATTGACCCTATGTGTGGTTCGGGTACATTTCTGATTGAAGCGGCTTTAATGGCCACGGATACGGCACCAGGGCTTTTGCGTTGGCGCTTTGGCCTACAAACCTGGGCGCAACATGACAAAGAACTGTGGCAAAGCTTGTGGCATGATGCGGAAGCTCGCCGTGAAGCAGGTGAGGCTGCATTTAGTGCTGAAATTCATGGCTATGATGGTATGCCTAAAGCCATCTCACAAAGTCGCGAAAATATCAAACAAGCCGGAGTAGGAGAGTTTGTTCGAGTTAGCCATCGTCAGTTACAAGAGTTGAAACCATTAACACACAAAGCCGACCTTGCATCAGGCCTGATCATTACCAACCCTCCTTATGGGGCCCGTCTCAGTGAAGTTGCGGATATACAATATCTTTATCAGCACTTGGGTGAACGGGTAAGTCAATTGTTTCAAGGCTGGCAATTGGCAGTATTTACAGGGAACCCCGAGTTAGGTAAGGCGGTAGGGTTGCGCTCCCATAAGCGTTACAGTTTTTATAACGGGGCTATTAAGAGCCAACTACTATTGTTTGATATTTCTGCCAACAACCATTTTGATGATCGTCGAGAAAAAGATGGGGTGATTCCTTTGCAGTCGCTAAGCGAAGGGGCCCAGATGTTTGCCAATCGTATTAAAAAGAATGCGAAGCAACTTAAAGGCTGGCTAAAGCAAGAGAATATTAGCAGCTATCGTTTGTATGATGCTGACATGCCAGAGTATGCGGTGGCAGTGGATGTCTATGATAACTGGCTCCATGTGCAGGAATATGCGCCACCGGCCAAGGTGGACCCAGAGCGAGCCGCCCACCGCCTGCAAGAGATAATGTTAGCATTGCCACAAGCTACAGGCATCCCTGAACAACGTATCGTATTAAAACAACGTAAGCAGCAGTCAGGTAAGCAGCAATACCAAGCTTTGAATCAAGGTGGTGATTACTTTGAGGTAACGGAAGACGGCTGTCGTTTGTTAGTCAATTTGACGGACTATCTGGATACCGGGTTATTTTTGGATCACCGTCCAGTACGTATGCGTATTCAAAAATTAGCGGCAGGTAAGCGCTTCTTAAATCTATTCTGTTATACCGCCAGTGCGACAGTACATGCGATTAAAGGTGGGGCCAAGAATAGTCTAAGCGTGGATATGTCGGCTACCTACCAGAGCTGGGCACGCAAGAATTTTGCCGTTAATGGTTATAGTGAAGGGCTTCATAAACTAGAACAAGCAGATTGTATGGAATTCTTGCGGCATCATGGTAAAACCCATACTGGTAAGTACGATCTGATATTTCTTGACCCGCCCACGTTTTCAAATTCGAAGCGTATGCTAGGTGTGCTAGATGTGCAGCGAGACCATGTTTGGATGATCAAGCAAGCCATGGGTTTGCTAGCTGAAGGCGGAACCTTAATATTTTCTACCAATTATCGAAAATTTGCTTTGGATGAGAAGGTCACTATGTACAATCAAGTGATTGATATTAGTGATAAGACGATTGCCCGGGACTTTGCTCGCAACAAGAAGATTCATTACTGCTATGAGATTAGACACCAGGTATTCTAGGGAGGGTTTGCCCTGCAATTAAATTGGTAGTTTGGAATTGTCGTCTGGTTGTTTTTTAAAACCCCAGCGGCAGACACAAAAAAAGAGCAGATGGCTTCAGCCACTGCTCTTTTTTAATGCCTAGGTCATTTAGTCCATAGAGGTGGCGCCGATCTTATGAATCGACAGGTCTGCGCCATTGAATTCTTCCTCTTCGGTGAGGCGCAATCCAATGAGTTTCTTGGCAGCACCATAGGCGATAAATGCGCCAATCACAGCTACCGCTATGCCTGTTAGAGTGCCGATCAGCTGGCTGATAAAGCTGACGCCGCCTAAACCACCAAAGGCTTCAAGGCCAAATATACCAGCGGCAATACCACCCCATACGCCACATAGTCCGTGTAATGGCCAAACACCTAATACGTCGTCGATTTGCCAACGGTTTTGGGTGAGAATGAAGGCATACACAAAAAGTGCACCGGCGATGGCGCCGACAAAGAGTGCACCAATGGGGTGCATTAGGTCTGAGCCAGCACACACGGCAACTAGGCCAGCTAGGGGGCCGTTATGTACAAAGCCTGGGTCATTTTTGCCGACGATAAGCGCCGTAATAGTGCCGCCTACCATAGCCATCAAGGTGTTTACGGCAACTAGCCCGCTAATGCCGTCCAGAGTTTGCGCCGACATAACATTAAAACCAAACCAACCGATGGTCAAGATCCAAGCGCCTAAGGCAAGGAATGGAATGCTAGAGGGTGCAAAAGCCGTTACTCGGCCATTTTTGTAGCGGCCCGCACGGTTGCCAAGTAGCAGAACAGCTACTAGAGCGATCCAGCCGCCGACACCATGCACCACAATGGACCCAGCAAAATCGTGGAATGCAAAGCCAAATTCAGCCTCAAGCCATGCTTGATAGCCGTAGTTTCCGTTCCAGGCAATACCTTCAAAAAGCGGGTATACAAAACCTACGCATAGAGCTGCGGCAAGCAATAAGGGCCAAAAGCGGGCTCGTTCAGCAATGCCGCCGGAAATGATAGCGGGTATGGCGGCGGCAAACGTCATTAGAAAGAAGAACTTCACTAGCGAGTAGCCATTGTCGGCACTCAGATCAGCAGCATTACCAAAGAAAGTTTGGTCGTACGCGATCCAGTAGCCAATAAAGAAGTAAGTTAGGCAAGAAACGGCGAAATCGGTAATGATTTTAACTAGGGCGTTAACCTGGTTTTTATGGCGAACCGTGCCTACTTCTAAAAAAGCGAAACCGGCATGCATGGCTAGTACCATGATGGCGCCAATCAAGATAAATAGAGTATTCGAACTCTGTGCTAATGTGGCGACTGCACTGCTTATTGATTCCACAATATGCTCCCGTTGTTATAAATGCACCATGGTGGTGCGGGTTGGTTTTGTAGGGTGTTTTTTTGGTGCGTTTACTCTTCAGAAATGCACTAAAACGGCACAACTTTCGGAATTGCCCAGATGAAGCAAGTGTTGTGCCAATATCGAGGTTGTAGTGCAATAAAGGGCCCAGTGTCGGGCTGGGGTTGGTATTACGTTTTAAAGAAGGGGGCGAGATCAAAAAAAGCCACCCGTAGGTGGCTTTTATATGAGCGCTTGGTAGTCTAGTGCGTGCGCTATTATGGTGCTTTGCTAAGCTACTTCTTTGGGTACTCGCGAGTGGTTTCCCCTGTGTATAACTGGCGAGGGCGACCGATACGGTATGGGCCACTATGCATTTCGTGCCAATGGGCGATCCAGCCTACGGTCCGAGCCATGGCAAAGATAACCGTAAACATGGTGGTAGGAATACCAATCGCCTTGAGAATGATGCCGGAGTAGAAATCAACGTTTGGATATAGTTTGCGTTGGATAAAGTACTCGTCTTCCAGAGCAATCTGCTCCAAGCGCTTGGCAATCTGAAGAAGTGGATCGTCTTCGATACCGAGCAGATCAAGCACTTCGTCACAGGTTTGGCGCATCACTTTGGCGCGTGGGTCAAAATTCTTGTAAACACGGTGGCCAAAGCCCATAAGGCGGAAAGGATCATTTTTGTCTTTTGCCTTGGCGACAAAGGTGTCGATATTGGAAATATCACCGATTTCTTCTAGCATGTCCAATACGGCTTCGTTAGCGCCGCCGTGAGCGGGGCCCCATAGGGCGGCAATGCCAGAGGCAATGCAGGCAAATGGGTTGGCACCAGAAGAGCCTGCCAGGCGTACTGTCGAGGTGGACGCATTTTGTTCGTGGTCGGCGTGTAGCATAAAGATCTTGTCCATGGCGCGGGCCAGTACAGGATCGATGTTGCTTTCTTCGCAAGGATTGCCAAACATCATGTGCAAGAAATTCTCGCTGTAATTCAGGTCATTGCGAGGGTACATAAATGGCTGACCGTTGGAGTACTTGTAAGACATGGCCGCCAGTGTAGGCATTTTGCCAATCAAGCGCAGAGCGGACTCCTCACGGTGTGCTTCGTCACTAATGTCCAAGGTGTCATGGTAGAAGGCGGATAGGGCGCCAACAACACCACACATGATGGCCATGGGGTGAGCGTCGCGGCGGAAACCGCGGAATAGGTGTACCAACTGCTCGTGCACCATGGTTTTTTTAGTAACTTGGCTTTCGAAGTTGGCTAATTGTTCGCTAGTTGGCAACTCTCCATAGATCAGTAGATAGCAGGTTTCCAAGTAGGAAGAGTTATTGGCCAATTCTTCAATGGGGTAACCTCGGTGTAATAACACACCTTCGTCACCATCAATGTAGGTGATCTTGGATTCGCAAGATGCTGTTGATACGAAGCCTGGGTCATAGGTAAATAGACCTTTGCTTACTAGTGTGCGTACATCGATTACATCTGGGCCAGTAGTTCCGGAGTAGATAGGCAATTCAATGGGATCCATACCTTCTACATGTAGTGTGGCTTTTCTCTCGGACATCAATTGGCTCCTTGGTAAGTTGGTAGTCAGGGCTGCGCAAACTTAATTTGTTGCTCAGTTTGGTTCAGCGGCCCCTACTATAGAGGCTGAAGTAGGATTCTCAATGCGGGCAAAATAGCGCCGTTGTTTTGAAAAATAACTACAAAATTGCTGAATCCTATGTTCGCGGGCTATTCTACCCTAAACCGACGCTTAGCATGATTCGGCCAGCTAATACCTAATATTACCATGATTTATATCGTCATTTTGGGAAATATAATTTGTTCTAGCTTGCGGCCTGTATATGGGGCTTTTGTAAACATTTTACATGATTCTATTGGGTTTCCGTCAATTATAGGAGAGGTAGCGATATTTTATTTCACTTTACCTAAGACAAAGGTAACGTTGTTTTTCTATACCTAACTCTCTATAATTCGCGCAGTTTGACGTTTCTAGCTAAAAAAAGGTCGAGCTGAAAATAATATGCACGCGTTTTGATGTTCAACTTGAGGGTTGTTGGTATCTGCAATCACCCGAATATTCAACAACACGTTGCGTACCACTGAGTATAATTCAGTAAAATGAGAAGGTAACCGTGAGCAAAAAAAGACCCGTAAACCTGGATCTCCGGACTATAAAACAGCCTTTGCCGGCGCTGGTGTCAATTACCCATCGCGTCACTGGCGTAATGCTGTTTGTTGGTCTTATTTTTATGTTTTATCTATTTGACCTGTCTTTGAGCGGGGCGCAAGACTTTGCTGCTGCCCAAAGCGTCTTGCAGGATCATTTTTTGGCGAAGTTTATCGCATGGGGCTTGTTGGTTTCATTGGCGTTTCACTTGTTCGCCGGTGTCAAACACTTGATCCAAGACTTTGGTTATGGTGAAGAGCTCGAGTCGGCTGAAAAGGCCGCTAAATTCGTTATTGGTGCCACGGTTGTGGCAGCTGTACTAGCAGGAGTTTGGGTATGGTAAAGTCAGTGACTAGTTTTGGTCGTAGCGGTTTGTATGACTGGTTAATTCAGCGTGTAAGTGCCGTGGTGTTGACCGCATATTCTGTATTCATGGTGATCTACCTGCTAAATAATCCAGATCTCACTTATGCACAGTGGGAAGGTTTGTTTGAGATGACATCTATGCGTATTTTCAGCCTGATGGCGTTAATGTCTCTGGGGGCACATACCTGGATCGGTCTGTGGTCTGTTTCCACTGACTATATTAAGCCAATGGGGTATCGTTTTGCTTTCCAAATGGTGACGGGCGCTTTCATGTTTGCTTATACCATTTGGGGTATTCAGCTGTTGTGGGGTTTATAAGCCATGTCTAACACATTGCGTAAAATGACTTATGAAGCCATCGTAATTGGTGGTGGTGGTGCTGGCATGCGCGCGGCGCTGCAATTGACAGAGGCGGGTTTGAAAACCGCTTGTATTACAAAAGTATTTCCAACGCGTTCGCACACCGTTTCTGCCCAGGGCGGTATCACTTGTGCGATAGCTAGCCATGATCCGAATGATGATTGGCGCTGGCATATGTATGATACTGTTAAAGGTTCCGATTATATTGGTGACCAAGATGCTATCGAGTACATGTGTTCAGTTGGTCCTCAGGCTGTATTTGAATTGGATCACATGGGTTTACCGTTCTCACGTTTTGAGAATGGTCGGATTTACCAGCGCCCATTTGGCGGTCAATCCAAGAATTTTGGCGAGGGTGGTCAGGCATCACGAACCTGCGCAGCGGCTGATCGTACAGGTCACGCTCTATTGCATGCTTTGTATCAAGGTAATCTGAAAGGTGGTACGACCTTTTTGAACGAATGGTATGCTGTAGATTTAGTACAAAATGACGACGGTGATGTGGTTGGTGTTATCGCCATTTGCATGGAAACCGGTGAAACCGTTTATATTGAAGCCAAGGCGACAGTATTAGCTACCGGCGGTGCAGGTCGTATTTATCAATCGACTACCAACGCCCACATTAACACAGGCGATGGTGTTGGTATGGCCCTACGAGTGGGTTTGCCTGCACAAGACATGGAAATGTGGCAGTTCCACCCAACCGGTATTGCTGGCGCGGGTGTACTAGTGACAGAGGGCTGCCGTGGTGAGGGTGGCTACTTGATTAATAAGGACGGCGAGCGCTTTATGGAGCGTTATGCCCCCAATGCTAAAGATTTAGCTGGTCGTGATGTTGTGGCCCGTTCCATGGTTATGGAAATATTGGAAGGTCGTGGCTGTGGCGAAAACGGTGATCATGTTTACTTGAAGTTGGATCATCTAGGTGAAGAGGTGCTGGAAAGCCGGTTGCCGGGTATCTGCGAATTGTCTCGCACTTTCGCTCATGCCGATCCTGTAGTTGAACCGGTGCCCGTGGTGCCTACCTGTCACTATATGATGGGTGGCTTGCCAACTAATATCGGTGGTCAGGTATTGTACCCAGAAAATGAATCAGAGACGCGTGTTATTGAGGGCTTGTACGCCTGTGGCGAGGTGGCTTGTGTCTCTGTGCATGGGGCTAACCGTTTAGGTGGGAACTCATTGCTTGATTTGGTTGTATTTGGTCGAGCCTGTGGTATTCAGATCGAAAAATCCATGCGTGACGGCTTTGAGAGTAAAACCGCGACGCCGGAGAATCTCGATGCAGCATTGACGCGCTTGAATAAGCTAAACGGATCGGAGAAGGGTGAAAGTGTTCCCGCGGTGCGTGCTGAATTGCAAAAGATTATGCAGTTATACTTTGGTGTGTTCCGTGAAGGCGAGAGCATGCAGACTGGTTTGCAGTTGTTGCGTGAGCTCAAGGGCAAGATTGATAATTTGCACCTGCAGGACAAGAGTGGTGCCTTCAATACCGATCGTATCGAAGCGCTAGAATTACAAAATTTGTACGAAGTGGCTTTTGCTACGGCTGTTGCTGCCGAAGAGCGTAAGGAAAGCCGAGGCGCTCACGCCCGTAACGACTTTACCGAGCGTGATGACGAGAACTGGCTAAAGCATTCTGTTTACTATCCTGCTGATCAACGTATTGGTAAGCGCGATGTGAACTTTAAACCGACTACGGTTCCCGCTTTTCCACCTAAAGTACGTACTTATTAAGGAGCTCATATGTTAACTGTTAGTGTATATCGCTATCATCCTGAGCAGGACCAAAAGCCATACATGCAGGACTTCCAGGTTGATACTGGTGGTAAGGACTTGATGGTATTGGACGTACTGCATTTATTGAAAGAGCAGGACAGTGGTTTGGCATTTCGCCGCTCATGCCGTGAGGGTGTGTGTGGTTCAGATGGTATGAGCATCAATGGTGTTAACGGTCTGGCTTGTATTACCCCCCTGTCTGAGTGTGTAAAAAACAACCAGCTAGTATTGCGCCCACTGCCGGCTTTGCCTGTGGTTCGTGACCTGGTTATTGATATGGAGCAGTTCTATCAGAACTACGAGCGTATCAAACCCTTTTTGCAAAATGATACGCCAGAACCTGCTATCGAACGTCTACAGTCGCCAGAGGATCGTGAAAAATTGGATGGCCTTTACGAATGTATTCTATGTGCCTGTTGTTCCACTGCCTGTCCTTCATTCTGGTGGAACCCAGATAAATTTGTTGGTCCATCTGGTTTGTTGCAAGCATACCGTTTTTTGGCTGATAGTCGCGATACAGCTACGGAAGAGCGTTTGGCTGAGCTTGACGACCCTTTTAGTGTATTCCGTTGTCATGGCATCATGAATTGCGTGAGTGTATGTCCAAAGGGTCTCAATCCGACTAAGGCCATTGGTCATATTCGTAATATGTTGTTGAGTCGCGGTACTTAATTTATTAATAGCCCTTGCCATTTTTAGTAAGGGCTTTTTTTTGCCTGTGATAAGCGGGTCGCAAAGAGATAAGGGGAGGCATTTTTATGTTACCACTTATAAGTCTCTACTTAATAAGAGATTCTTTGTGGCGAGCATTAACGGCGACTTAAGTTGCTAGTATAAAATGTCGCTTACAGGTATAATAACAATACTTATTTTAATAACAATAAGGCATATACATTAACGCTATAGTTATATGTAATTTGCCTGGTAGGTATTCTGCTTCCTTGCCGGCCACGTAAAGTGATCTGGTGTGCAGAATAGTTGTTAATTTACTAGTCTGGAAAACGCCGAATGTCCGATAGTTTAATGGAGTTGCAACTAAGAGAGTCGCACTTCTCCGGTGGTAATTTTGCTTACATTGAGCAACTTTACGAAACTTACCTTATTGATCCCAATGCTGTGCCAGAGAACTGGCGTCAGGAATTTGATAAATTACCTCGTGTGCCAGAAGCCGTTACCGGTGATATCCCCCTTGCCCCTATTCGCCAGCACTTTTTGTTGTTGGGCAAGAATCAACGTAAATCTTCTCCTTTACCTGCTAAGTCCGTTAGTAGTGAGCATGAGCGTAAGCAAGTACGAGTGATACGCCTGATTAATGCCTATCGTTTGCATGGCCACCAGGTGGCCGACTTGGATCCGTTGAATCTGGCCCATAAGCGCAAGCCGCCAGTACCTGCTTTGGATTTAGCTTTCCACGAACTCTCTAAAGCTGACTTAGATACTGTATTTCAGGTGGGGGCTTCTTTCTTGGGTAAAGAAGAGTTGCCACTACGGGAAATCATTGAATCTTTGGAACGCACCTACTGTTCAACTGTGGCAGTAGAGTACAACCATATTGTTGATACCGACCAGAAGATGTGGATTCGCCAGCGTATAGAATCTGTGCGCAGCCATCCTCAACATTCAGCAGAAAAGCGTAAGCACATACTCGAACGCTTAATCGCCGCAGAAGGGCTGGAAAAATACTTGGGTTCTCGTTTTGCCGGTGCCAAGCGTTTTGGGCTAGAAGGGGGCGAGAGCTTAATTCCGATGCTCGATACCATGATCCAACGAGCTGGTGATCAGCAAACCAAAGAAATTGTCATTGGTATGGCTCACCGCGGACGTTTGAACGTGCTGGTCAATATTTTCGGCAAAAATCCAGCCGAATTATTTGATGAGTTTGAGGGTAAACGCCCTCTGAATACCTCGGGTGATGTTAAGTATCACCAAGGCTTTTCCACTAATGTAAATACGCCTGGTGGTGAAGTGCACATGGCTCTGGCCTTTAACCCTTCTCACTTGGAGATTGCCAATCCCGTTGTAGAGGGCTCCGTACGAGCTCGTCAAGATCGACGTGGTGATGCTAGTGGCTCTACTGTACTACCTGTCTGTATCCATGGTGATGCCGCATTTGCTGGCCAAGGTGTAGTTATGGAGACCTTTCAGATGTCTCAGACTCGCGCCTATAAAACGGGCGGTACCGTTCATATCGTCATAAATAACCAAGTTGGTTTTACTACCAGTCATAAAGATGATGCTCGTTCAACAGAGTACTGTACCGACGTTGCCAAATTTATCGACGCGCCCATTTTTCATGTTAATGGCGATGATCCAGATGCCGTTGCTTTTATTTCTGAATTGGCACTAGATTATCGCAACGAGTATAAGCGTGACGTGGTCATTGATTTGGTTTGTTATCGCCGTCGTGGCCATAATGAAGCAGATGAACCATCAGGTACGCAACCCTTGATGTACACGGCCATCAAGGCCCAAAAAGCTGTACCAGCTTTGTATTCAGAGCGCTTGATCAAGCAAGGTGTGCTAAGCAATGGTGAAGCCAAGGCTTATCAAGACGACTATCGTGATGCTTTAGACAATGGTCGCCATGTGGCCAAGTCATTGATCTCTAGACCAGATTCCAGTACCTTTGTTGATTGGAAACCGTACTTAAATCATCACTGGACCACAGCTGGTGATACCCGTGTTGATGCCGCTATGATTCGCGATCTTGGTCAGCGTTTGGCTCAGGTACCTGAAGGCCATGTGGTTCAGCGCCAGGTGAAGAAAATAGTTGATGACCGCAAGTTAATGGCGGCTGGCGCCGCCCAGTGTAACTGGGGTTTTGCCGAAATCATGGCTTACGCGACCTTGCTGGAAGAGGGTTACCCCATTCGCTTGACGGGCCAGGATGTCGGTCGTGGTACCTTCTCTCACCGCCATGCTGTATTGCATGATCAAAAAGGTCAGGGCGCTTATGTGCCTTTGAAAAACCTAGCTGAAGATCAGCCTGAATTTACTATTTTTGACTCCTACTTGTCCGAAGAAGCGGTATTGGCTTTTGAATATGGTTATGCCGCCACGAATCCAAAAGGGTTGGTTATTTGGGAAGCCCAGTTTGGTGATTTTGCTAACGGTGCTCAGGTCGTGATCGATCAGTTCATTACTAGTGGCGAGCATAAGTGGGCGCGTATGTGTGGTCTCACCATGTTGTTGCCCCATGGTTACGAAGGTCAGGGTCCAGAGCACTCCTCAGCGCGTCTGGAGCGGTATCTGCAATTGTGTGCTGAACACAATATACAGGTAGTTGTGCCGTCGACACCTGCACAGGTATTTCATATGCTGCGCCGCCAGGTGATTCGCCCAATGCGTAAGCCATTAGTGGTCATGTCGCCTAAGAGTTTGTTGCGTCACAAGTTGGCCGTGTCCGATGTCACTGAATTGGCCGAGGGACATTTCCAAACAGTGATCGACGATACCCAAGTCACCGATAAGGCGGCTATTAAACGTGTCGTTTTGGCAAGTGGCAAGGTCTATTATGACCTATTAGAAACGCAGCGTGCAGAAAGTAAAAATGATGTGGCTCTTGTTCGTATCGAGCAATTGTACCCATTCCCTGAAGATAACTTGGCAACGATCTTGGCTACTTACACTGAATTAGAGTCGGTTGTATGGTGTCAGGAAGAGCCATTGAATCAGGGCGCTTGGTACTGTAGCCAGCATCATATGCGTAAAGTGATACAAGCCAAGGATGCTACCTTAGAGTTGGGCGTGGCTTCACGAGCAGCTTCGGCAGCACCGGCTTCGGGTTATATGTCACTGCACTTGGAAGAACAGCGCAGTCTAGTTGCTCAGGCCTTAGGCTTAGAGCCATTAGCTAATTAAAGAATTCGGTTTGATAAACCCATAACGAGCACTAATGCAAAAGAGACAGTTATGACCTTGGAAATAAAAGCACCATCCTTTCCTGAATCCGTAGCCGACGGTACCGTGGCTACATGGCATAAACAACCAGGCGAGACTTGTACTCGCGACGAACTGATTGTTGATATTGAAACCGACAAGGTAGTCATGGAAGTGGTTGCACCTGCCGACGGCACGCTAGTTGAGATCGTGAAAGGTGAGGGTGATACCGTACTGAGTGACGAAATCATTGCCACTTTCAGTGCCGGTGAAGTGAGCGCAGTACCGGCCATAGAGGCTTCGGAAGCATCGACTGAGGCCACTGAAGTGAGTGGTCCGGCAGTACGTAAAATGCTGGATGAACACAACTTGAACGCTAGTCAGGTCACAGGCACTGGCAAGGGCGGTCGCATCCTCAAAGAAGACGTTTTAAAGCATGTTAAGAATGCATCGTCAAAAGTCGCTGCACCTGCTGTAGTAGCTGAAGTAGCTCCTGTTGTTACCAGCGGTGAACGTCCAGAGCGCCGTGTACCTATGAGCCGTTTGCGCACCACCATTGCCAAGCGTTTGGTCGCGGCGACCAACGACACGGCGATGTTGACGACATACAATGAAGTGAATATGGCGCCAGTGATGGCGCTGCGCAAGCAATATAAGGACCAGTTCCAGAAATCCCATAACGGCACTAAACTGGGTTTCATGTCTTTCTTTGTAAAGGCGGCTACTGAAGCTTTGAAGCGTTTTCCTGCGGTCAATGCCTCTTTAGATGGTAACGACATTGTGTACCACGGTTATCAAGATATATCCGTAGCAGTTTCTACTGAGCGAGGTTTGGTAGTGCCTGTCCTGCGTGATACGGATGGTATGAGCTTGGCAGATGTAGAACGTGGCATCGCTGAATTGGCGACTTTAGGTCGGGATGGTAAGCTCACTATGGATCACATGCAAGGCGGCACTTTTACCATTACCAATGGTGGTGTATTTGGCTCCTTGATGTCTACACCTATCTTAAATCAGCCTCAGACGGCTATTTTGGGAATGCATAAAATCCAAGAGCGGCCCATTGCCGAAAATGGTGAGGTGGTGGTGCGCCCCATGATGTATTTAGCTTTGTCATATGATCATCGTATGATCGACGGCAAAGAAGCGGTTCAATTCCTTGTTACCATAAAGGAATTACTGGAAGATCCAGCCCGCATTTTGTTAGAAATTTAATCAAAATTCTAACCAGTATAACCAGTGTCCTGTGATCCAGGACACTCTTATGTAAGAGATAAAACTATGTCACAAGAATTTGACGTTGTCGTAATTGGCGGTGGTCCAGGTGGTTATGTTGCTGCCATTCGTGCTGCACAATTGGGTTTGAACACAGCTTGTGTGGAAAAATGGACCAATGATAAGGGTGCCACTGTTCTAGGCGGTACCTGCTTGAATGTTGGCTGTATCCCGTCTAAAGCTTTGCTAGATTCCACCCACAAGTACCATGAAGCTAAGACCGATTTTTCCGTCCATGGCATTGCCACGGGCGAGGTGACGATGAATGTCCCAGCCATGATTGAGCGTAAGGAAAAAATTGTTAAGCAGCTTACCATGGGCGTAGCTGGGCTGTTTAAAGCCAATGGGGTTACCTTGCTGCAGGGCAAAGGAAAATTGCTCAAAGAGCGTCATATATCGGTGACAGCTCAAGATGGCAGTGTGAGTGAGATCAAGGCTAAAAGCGTAATTCTGGCGTCTGGTTCTGTGCCAGTCAATATCCCGCCAGCGCCTCTTACTGATAACGTTATTCTAGACAACGTAGGTGCTCTTAATATAACAGAGACACCCAAACGTTTAGGCATCATTGGAGCAGGTGTTATCGGCTTAGAAATGGGTACCCTATGGCAGCGACTTGGTAGTGAAGTGGTTGTGTATGAAGCTTTGGATAGCTTTTTAGGTATGGCCGATAAAGATTTGGCTAAAGAGGGCAGTAAACTGCTGAAGAAACAGGGCTTGGATATTCGTTTGGGTACTCTGGTCAGTGGTACCAAAGTGAATGGTCAAGAAGTCGAGGTGACCTCTAAGAATGCGGCTGGCGAAGAGTCTAAACAGACTTTTGACAAGCTCATTGTTGCCGTAGGCCGCAAACCTTATACCGATGGTCTGCTAGCTGAAGATTGCGGTGTTCAGATGGATGAGCGTGGCTTTATTCACGTTAACGAACAGTGTGTTACCGACGCTCCTGGGGTTTATGCGATTGGTGATATCGTGCGTGGCCCTATGTTGGCACACAAGGCTTCAGAAGAAGGTATCATGGTGGCAGATATTATTGCTGGCCACAAAGCACAAATGAATTATGACTGCATTCCTTCGGTCATCTATACCCACCCAGAAATGGCTTGGGTAGGGCGGACTGAACAGGAATTGAAGGCTGAAGGAGTGGAGCTGAAGGTAGGTAAATTCCCCTTTGCTGCCAGTGGCCGAGCGATGGCTGCTAACGAAACGGATGGATTTGTCAAACTTATTGCCGATGCACAAACAGATCGTGTCTTGGGTTGCCATATTATTGGCCCGCAAGCGTCCGAAATGATCGCGCAAGTGGTCATTGCCATGGAGTTTGGTTCCAGCTCTGAAGATCTTGCCCTTACTGTGTTTGCCCACCCTACCTTGAGTGAAGCACTGCATGAAGCAGCTTTGGCTGCTGATGGACATGCGATACATATTGCTAATCGCAAGAAGCGCAAATAGGTTGCGGTAAGTCGGCTGATGTTTTGGCACCTTTGCTCAATGTTGCTATTAAGAGCATGGGTATTTAGCTTAAAAATCACCACTTTGGCCACAACTTATAGACATAATAATGCGGGAGCCTTGTACTCCCGCAATTGACCTCGCCTTAATTGGCTGTAGGTGACTAACCGCTGGTGTAAGCTGGCTTTTATTAATGATCAATCGTATACAGGCATTTTAATGAATCTGCATGAGTATCAAGGCAAGCAACTGTTTGCCCAGTACGGTCTACCTGTTTCACAGGGTATTGCCGTTGATTCCGCCGAAGAAGCCATGGCGGCCCTAGATAAGATCCCTGGCAACCGTTGGGTTGTTAAAGCACAGGTTCACGCCGGTGGCCGTGGTAAGGCTGGTGGTGTTGAACTGATTTCTTCCAAACAAGAAGCTGCTGCATTCGCCGAAAAGTGGTTGGGTAACCGTATGGTAACCTACCAAACAGACGCCAGTGGCCAGCCTGTTTCTAAAATTTATCTGGAAACCTGCACGGATATTGACCAAGAGCTATATCTGGGTGCAGTTGTTGACCGTTCTAGCCGTCGTATTGTTTTCATGGCTTCCACCGAGGGTGGGGTTGAAATTGAAAAGGTAGCGGAAGAAACGCCAGAAAAAATTCTGAAGGCCGAAATCGATCCTTTGACAGGCGCCCAGCCTTATCAAGCTCGTGACTTGGCGTTCAAATTGGGCCTTCAAGGTGACCAAATCAAACAGTTCACCAAAATTTTCTTGGGACTGGCGCAGCTATTTGCTGACAAGGATTTGGCGTTATTGGAAATCAATCCTTTAGTTATTACCGAGCAAGGCAACCTGCATTGCCTAGACGCCAAGGTGGTTATTGATTCCAACGCTGTGTATCGCCACAAAGACATTCAAGCCATGCATGATCCATCTCAAGATGATCCGCGTGAAGCTGAAGCTGCTGCTTGGGAACTTAACTACGTTGCCCTAGATGGCACTATTGGTTGTTTGGTTAACGGTGCTGGTTTGGCCATGGGTACCATGGACATTGTAGCTTTGCATGGTGGTTTTCCTGCCAACTTCTTAGACGTAGGCGGCGGTGCAACCAAAGAGCGTGTTGCCGAAGCATTTAAGATCATTCTCTCTGATGACCGAGTGCAAGCCATTCTAGTCAACATCTTTGGCGGTATTGTTCGTTGTGACCTGATTGCTGAAGGCATTATTGCTGCTGTTAAAGAAGTGGGCGTTGAAGTGCCTGTTGTCGTTCGTTTAGAAGGCACAAACGCTGATCTGGGTAGCAAAATTTTGGCAGAAAGTGGTTTGGACATAATTGCTGCAACTAGCCTGACACATGCTGCACAAAGCGTGGTTGCTGCTGCAGGAGGTGACGCATGAGTATCTTAATCGATAAAAACACCAAAGTAATCTGTCAAGGTTTTACCGGTGGTCAGGGTACTTTCCATTCTGAGCAAGCCATTGCTTACGGTACGCAGATGGTGGGTGGTGTTACACCGGGTAAAGGTGGTTCTGAGCACCTAGGTTTGCCGGTCTTTAATACGGTTGCCGAAGCGGTAGAAATCACAGGCGCTGAAGCTTCTGTGATCTATGTTCCGGCACCTTTCTGCAAGGATTCCATTTTGGAAGCCGCTAATGCAGGTATCAAATTGATTGTAGCCATAACCGAAGGTATACCTACTTTGGATATGCTTGAGTGTAAGGTTAAGTGTGACCAGTTAGGTGTGCGTTTGATCGGTCCTAACTGCCCAGGTGTGATCACGCCTGGAGAGTGCAAGATTGGTATCATGCCAGGTCATATTCACTTGCCAGGTAAGGTAGGCATTGTTTCTCGTTCTGGTACTTTGACCTATGAAGCCGTTAAGCAAACTACTGACGCTGGCTACGGCCAGTCCACTTGTGTTGGTATTGGTGGTGATCCGATACCTGGCTCTAACTTCATTGATATTCTTGCTATGTTCCAGGCCGACCCAAAGACTGAGGCGATCGTTATGATTGGCGAAATCGGCGGCACGGCTGAAGAAGAAGCAGCAGCCTTTATCAAGGCTAACGTTACTAAGCCTGTGGTATCTTACATTGCCGGTGTAACAGCACCTCCAGGTAAGCGTATGGGTCACGCTGGTGCCATCATTTCTGGTGGTAAAGGTACAGCTGATGAAAAGTTTGCTGCCCTAAGTGATGCTGGTGTTAAAACCGTACGTTCTTTAGCTGACATAGGTGTGGCTCTACAAGAAGTCACTGGCTGGTAACAATACCAAGCCAACATCAGCAATAGTCTGAGCGTTTTAAAAAACCAGCCCCTGGGCTGGTTTTTTTGTGCCTCGTGTTTGGGCAATGACGAATTAAGTGTGCTATCAGTGTGTTCATTAAAACAACAGACTTAGTATGAGTGATTCTGACTAGGGGTAGATCGTGAGGCTCGGTTCATGCAGGGCGGCAAATTGCTCTCGCAAAGTGAGAATGTGCTCACTCCAGAAGCGCTCGCTATTAAACCAAGAAAAAGCGATGGGAAAGGCCGGGTCCGACCAGCGTTTGGCTATCCAAGCAACATGCTGCATGATACGTAAGGTGCGGTAGATTTCAATAAGCTGTAGTTGGCGCAAGTCAAAATCATAAAACTCATTATAACCTTCTAGTAATTCTTGCAGTTGTCTTTTTTGTTCATTTTGGTCACCCGATAACAGCATCCAAAGGTCCTGAATAGCTGGTGCCATGCGTGTATCATCTAAATCAACAAAATGCGCATGATCATCACGCCAAAGTATGTTGCCTGTGTGGCAGTCACCATGGACCCGAATTAGATCAACATGGCCGTAGCTGTCGAGCTTGTACCGCATCAAATCCAAAATATCCCTGCCCAGGCTGCTATAAGCCGTGTGTAAGCTGGCTGGAATATGCTCACAAACCAGCTTAAAGGAAGCCCAACCAAAGCTTTCTAGGTCTAGAGTGGGGCGCTGCTGGAAGGCTTGTATGGCACCAACGCTATGTATCCGACCGAGTAGGCGACCAAGAACGTATAAATGGTCCAGATTACTCAATTCAGGGGCATGACCCCCTTTACGCTCGTATAAGGCAAAACGAAAATCATTATACTCAAAAAGGGTTTCACCCTGCGAGTTACGCCAAGGAGGAACCACGGGAAGCTCTTTATCTGATAATTGCCAACTGAATTCATGATCCTCCAGAATTTGGGCATCACTCCAGCGTTCTGGGCGGTAAAACTTGGCAATGATAGGGGTTTCTTGGTCAATACCCACTTGATACACCCGGTTCTCATAACTGTTCAAGGCTATAAAGCGGCCATCGCTGAGCAGTCCTTGGCTCTCAACAGCATCCATAATGATATCTGGAGTTAGTTGAGAAAATGGGTGATCTTGTAGGGATTGCATAGCATCTGGTATCGAAAATTGGGCGCTCTACCTTACTCTGTTTGACGGGCATGATCCAGCCCATAATTATAATCACTAGCCAAGGCCTAAAAATAATAGCCGTACGCTGATCAAACTTCAAATATACTCATGTTATAGGGCGCAAGATATAGGAACAGGATTATGCAGATTAGAATTACAGATCAAGGTCAGGTAATGCACCTGCAAACGGCAACACAAATCCATCGTTTTCACGCCATTTGGCTAAGAGACAATGCTTGGGATAGGGCCACTCGAGATGCTGATAATGGCCAGCGGTTGTTGGCTTTACGCGATATCCCAAGAGACACCCATGTGGTGGCTGCCAAGCTGCTTAGTGAGGACCTTGTACAGCTGCATTTTATGCCGGAAGACAAATCCGTGAACTATCTTACATCATGGTTGTTAGATCACGCTTATGATCAGCCCCAAGAGCGACAACCGGGTTGGCTAAGGGAGCAGATAACACTGTGGGATAGCCAGCTCATGACTGACTTGCCAGAGGCTGATTTTAGCCGCTTGCAAGGGGACAACAAGGCCCGTGACGCTTGGCTGAGGAAGGTGGCCGAATTTGGCTTCGGTAAGCTTACCAACGGCCCAATCCGTGATGGTGCCTTGTATGATGTGGTGGATCTGTTTGGTTATGTACGAGAAACCAACTATGGCACACATTTTGAGGTACGAGTAGAAGATAACCCGGTGAACCTCGCATATACGGGAGCGGCAATTCAAGCGCATACAGACAACCCTTACCGTGACCCAGTGCCAACCATGCAATTACTTTATTGCTTGCAAAGTTCAGCTCCCGGCGGAGAAAATATGGTGGTGGATGGTTATTATGCGGCGCAGCGCTTACGTGACGAATCTCCTGCGGCATTTAATTTGTTAAGCCGTTATTGTGCACGCTTCGAGTTTGCTGGTGAAAAAGGCGTTTGCTTGCAATCACGCCGGCCCATGATTGAACTGGCACCTGATGGAGAAATCATCGGTGTTCGTTTTAATAACCGCTCTGCAGCCGCCATTACAGACGTGCCATTTGAGCACATGGCTGATTATTATGAGGCTTACCGACATTTTGGCGAAATTCTGGATGATAGTGCAATGGAGGTGTTTTTCAGGCTTGAGCCTGGAGAATGCTTCCTGTTTGACAATACGCGAGTACTGCATGCTCGCAAGGCGTTTTCCGGTTCTGGTTCGCGCTGGTTACAGGGCTGTTATACTGATAAGGATGCACTTTGGTCGAAGGTGAATGCCGCCCAACGTGAAGAGGGTTAATTCATGAGCAATGTAAAGCCTACTTTAAAACCCAGCAATATTGTTGAATTTATCGGTGATATTTTTGCCCGCCGGGGCGGTGAGGAATACCTTGGTGAACCCGTAACAATGGCTGAGCATATGTTGCAGGGGGCAAGTATTGCAGAACAAAATAACAAGAGTGACGCTGTTATTGCCGCCGTATTATTGCATGATATAGGACACTTTATTGGTGAATTTGGCACCTTTACCATGGGCGATACGCAAGATCGCTATCATGAAATATCGGGAGCCCAGATGTTAGCGCCGTTTTTCCCCCCCGAAGTCACTGCCAGTGTCTACCATCACGTGGCAGCTAAGCGCTATTTATGTGCCACCAAAGCGGCCTATTTTAAGCGTTTATCACCGGCGTCTGTGCATTCGTTGAATTTGCAAGGTGGCCCTATGAATGAGCTAGAAGTGGCTGAGTTTGCCCAAAACCCCTATCTGGAAGAAATTCTTCAAGTCCGGTATTTGGATGAAGCAGGCAAAAAAGCCGACATGCAAACCCCTACTTTTGCGCATTTTGCGCCTTTGTTGCAACGATTGGTTGATAGACATTGTCTTCACAAGTAAATCTGCCTACTATGCCTATTTTCGAGCAGGTACCATGAGGTATTGCTGTATGTATGATTTCATTATCATTGGTGCTGGATCAGCTGGGTGTGTGTTAGCGGATAGGCTTAGTGCCTGTGGGCGCTATCAAGTGCTCTTGTTAGAGGCCGGTGGCAGCGACAAGCGTTTTTATGTGCAAATGCCGATTGGTTATGGCAAAACTTATTACCAAAAAGCGGTTAACTGGATGTATACCGCGCAGCCTAGTGAAGGCACCCAAGGACGGCTCAGTTATTGGCCTCGAGGTAAGGTATTGGGAGGGTCTAGCTCGATTAATGCCATGGTTTTTGTACGTGGTAATAAGCAGGATTTTGATGATTGGGCCGCTGAGGGCAATCCTGGCTGGTCTTACGAGGAGGTATTACCATACTTCAAACAAATGGAGTCCTGGCAAGGTGGAGAGAGCCCATACCGCGGTGCGAATGGTCCCTTAAAGGTCAGTAATCCCTCCCATGAACTGCATCCTTTGTGCGATAATTTTGTTTCTGCTGGTCAGGAAATGGGCCTAGAATTTAATCCTGATATGAATGCTGGTAATCAAGAAGGCATTGGCTTTTACCAGTTGACAACCCACAAGGGCCAGCGCATGTCAGCGGCTCGTGCCTACCTGTGGCGAGCCCGTTCACGTAGCAACCTCACTGTCATCAAACATGCCCATGTCACGCGCTTGCTGATGGATGGTAAGCGGGTAACCGGAGTAGAGTATAGTCGCAAAGGCCAGGTTACAAAGGTACATGCCCAACGCGAAGTATTGCTTAGCGCCGGCAGCGTCAATAGTCCTCAAATTTTGATGCATTCGGGCATTGGCCCAAAAAAAGTACTAGATCAGGCTGGGGTGACACTGCTTCACCATAGCCCAGCCGTAGGACAAAATCTGCAGGACCACCTAGGCATGGATTATTTGTACACCAGTCATGTGTCCACTCTTAATCAGCAGTTACGGCCCTGGTATGGCAAGTTGTGGCAAGGTTTGGTTTACCTATTGACCCGCAAAGGGCCACTGAGCTTGAGTGTCAATCAGGCCGGCGGTTTCATGAAGACCCGTGATAAGCTGAATTATCCTAATATACAGCTGTATTTTTCTCCTGTGAGCTATACTCGAGCCCCTGTTGGTAAGCGCCCCTTGTTGAACCCTGATCCGTTTCCTGCCTTCTTACTGGGTTTGTCGAACTGTCGGCCCAAGTCTCGTGGACAGATCACTATTACCAGCAATAACCCTTTGCAAGCACCACATATAGAACCTAACTATCTAAGTCATGAAGACGATGTGCAAGATTTGCTGGAGGGAGTAAAGTTTTTACGCAAAATGGCCGCAATGCCAAGTTTTGCAAAAGTTATCGCCAAGGAGCTCCGGCCTGGCCCTGAATGCCAAACAGATGCTCAGTTAATTGATGATATTCGTTCTTACGCATGGACTGTATTTCACCCTACTAGTACTTGTCGTATGGGCCCAGATACGGAACATAATGTGGTGGACCACCAGCTCAAGGTGCATGGTCTTGATGGGTTGCGTATTGTCGATGCTAGTATTTTTCCACAACTTATTTGTGGTAATACCAGTGCGGCTTGCATGATGATTGGTGAAAAGGCCGCGGCCATGATCCTTGCTGCAGAAGAGGGGCAAGTATGAAAATTATCAGTATTGAGACCTTTACCAATGAATACATGGGCTTTGTGCGTGTATGTACCGATGAGGGTGATGAAGGCTGGGGTCAGACTTGTACCTATAACGCTGACATTAGTGCCCAAGTTGTGCATAAACAAGTGGCTCCGCACGTTTTGGGTTGGTCGGCTCAGGATATAAAAGACCTCAATCGAGAAGTACTGGAACGTGAACATAAATTTCCAGGCACCTACTTGATGCGCGCCCTGTCAGGTCTGGATACGGCCTTGTGGGATATTCATGGCAAGCGCGCGGGATTGAGTGTGCATCAACTTTTGGGTGGCGATAACAGTCGTGTGCCGGTATACGCTTCTAGCATGCGTCGGGATATTTCTGCAGAAGCAGAAGCTGACCGTTTGTTGGCTCTAAAAGAAGAGCACGGCTACCATTCTTTTAAGTTTCGTATTGGTCGAGAATGCGGACATGATGAAGATCAATGGCCAGGGCGTACTCAGGCTATCGTCTCTCAGGTACGCAAGGTATTGGGTGATGACGTTAACTTACTCGTGGATGCCAACAGTGCTTATACACCCACTAAGGCCATCGAAGTGGGGCACATGCTGCAGGACTTTGGGGTTTCTCATTTTGAGGAACCATGCCCCTATTGGCAACCGGACTGGACACGCCAAGTAAAAGAGGCTCTGAGTCTTGATGTCAGTGGCGGTGAGCAAGACTATGATATGCGTGTATGGCGCCACATGATTGAAACCGGTGTGGTGGACATCGTCCAACCTGACGTCTGTTATATGGGCGGCGTAACTCGTACACTGGAAGTGGCCAAAATGGCCCAACAGGCCAATTTACCGATTACCCTGCATTGTGCCAACCTTTCTTTGGTAACCCTCTTCTCGGCGCATTTAATGGCAGCTATGCCTAATGCGGGAAAGTATCTGGAGTTTGCTATTGAAGGTTTGGATTATTATCCTTGGCAGCGACAATTGTTTAGCCCAGGCTTTCGCATTGAACAAGGTGAATTGTTATTGTCTGAGAAACCGGGTTGGGGCATTGAGCCGGATCCAGAGTGGTTGCGGCTCAATGACTATCAAGTGAGTTACATGGGTGATCGTTTCTAAAGCTTACTGCCACAAACGGCCATATTGAGTATGCTTGAGTTTGAGGCCAGCTAGTTGTGCCATATGCCAGGCCAGTACTTGGTTGCTGGATAGAACCGGTTTGTTGATCTCTTTCTCGATCTCAGCAATGACCCCTAAAGTGCGTAAATTGGTGCAGGACAAAAACACCGCATCACACTCCGCTTGTTGCCCTAACTCTGTTGCTGCCACGATAATAGATTTAGTATCGATACGCGCCACATTAGCTTCTACTTCTTCATTGAAGGTGCCAAATAGTGGTGTGCTGATATTGGCTTCATGCACTCGGGCACGTAAATGATCTGAAACACTTTCTAAGTAGGGCGACAAAAACGCTAAACGTTTGAGGTTCAGGTGTTGGCAAGCCGCAATAAGTGCCGTCAAGGGATTGCTAACAGCGTCCGTGGAGCAGCCTTGACGGACTAGTTGTTCGACTTTTTTGGCGCCAATAATCGAGGTGCCAGAAGTGCAGCCATAGCCTACCGCTTGATAAGGAAAGCTATTGGGTAATAAGCGCGTGGCGGCAGGAAGCTCATTGGCCATTTCGGCTAAGGTTTCCTTAGTTACCTCTGGTGCGCTAGGCACACGAGTTACATAAATGCTGGCTAGGTTAGGTGGCAACAGGCATTGAAAATCGTGCTCAATGGTCTCATCGGTCTGCAATACCACCATACCCAGACGGGCATGGCCGTTTAAGCTGTCATGCAGTTGGTAATCATAAAACTGGCTCACATTAGAGTACCGGTAGGTCTTTGGGCGGTAAGGGGCTAAGCGGTTCTAATCCATTTTTTCGCACAACATAATTGTCTTCATGCACAATAACACCACCATTTTCAATAACCACACTTGGCTCCAAAGTCAAAATCATCCCTTCTTGTAAGGGAGTATGGTCCGCGGCAATCAAGGAAGGGAGTTCAGTGAGTTGCATGCCCAGCCCGTGGCCCAAACGTCCTGTGTCACCAATACCCATGCCGCCAGTTAGAACCTTATCCATGGCCTGAAAAACATCACTCGCCTTGGCACCTGGACGACCGGCTTCAATGCCGGCGTGGGTGGCGTCCATGAGCTTATGCCAAGCATCTTGCACAGCCGTCGCGGCATGGTCAATGGCGTAGTTACGATCATAATCGCAAAAATAACCATCAAAAACCAAACCTGTATCTAGCATCAAAATATCCCCGGGGCGCAATGGCACATCGGATGCGGGTGAAATAACGTTGTCATAACCCAGTTGGCCGACACCACCTGCCAAATACGGCACCCAGTCTGCACCCTCATCAAGACACAACATTTGAAACTGACGGAATATTTGTGATTGTGGTACCCCTACTTGGGCAATTTCTGCCATGCGCTCAAAGGCGCCTGCGGCAATTTGGCAGGCATGGCGTACTTTGGCAATCTCCGCTTCAGATTTCACCATGCGCAGATTGCGCACAATATTATGGTCACTGAGCAAACGCTGGATGCCCAAATTGTTGAGTAGATTGTGCATATTTTCTTGCGGCATACGCAATAGAGACTGCATGCCTGAGGGAATGGCAATGCGCCCATTTGGTGCTATCTCGATGAGTGCTTCGGTAAGCAAGTTGATACCGTCGTCGTCCATATTGGGAGCACGCCAAGTACGGATGTCCTCCACCCAGGTTTTGCTCATCAAGTCTGCGCCGATGGAGGGAATAACCGCCACTGGTTTACCTTGGGCCGGAATAATTAGGTACCAAGGGCGGCAGGGGCTTTCCCAAAAGCGGGTCAGGTAACCGGTGAAGTAACGCACATCGGCTTCGGTGGTAAGTAGTAGGGCCGATATATCGTGCTGGTCCATTAGGGTCTGAGCACGTTGTGTACGCTGAAGAAACTCGCTGTTGGAAAAACCACGCATATGATAAACCTTAAATGTGTTGGTGCAGGCCCATATTAGAGTATGTTAGGGGGCAAACGCTTATCTAATGTGGTCGTATAAGGACGCATTTGGATAAGTCCATAGGTGTTGACTTACTTGGGCATGTTTAAATCCAATATGTGTGTTTCCAAACCATCGATAGTGGTTTGGTTGTGATCATGCCAATATTTCTTGATACCTGTTTCTCCATGTCGACTAGTCCAGGTTGTGATCTCCTTTCGGTCACTTTGATAATCCATCAAAGGCACACCATAGCCGCATGACACTTGCACTATATCGACCTGCATTTCAAAAATCTGGCGCGCACCGACAGATTCGGGGAATAGCTCGTAATATTCCTGCCAGTCCATATCGTTATGGTGAATGGCTCTAGCCGTGCCAAATAGTCGCAAGATACTAGCAGCACCACTAAAGGCGCAAAACATGATAGTCATGCGAGGGTTGTGACGTATGTGAGCTGCGCTTTCATTAGCACTGCCCGTAAGGTTCAACCAACAAATACGATTGGGGCCTAAAATACGAAAAGAGTCTATGCCTTTTGGGGAAAGGTTGATGGTGCTGTCGGCCGTGGCTGTGGCGACAAAAAATAGGGGTTGCTGTTGTATAAATTCTTCGTGTTTGGGAGAGATAGAATCAAAACGTGTTCCCATGATTTTTTACCCTAATTTAGCTATTATTTGGGGCAGTATAACACGTAAATTTTGTAGTGAAACACATGCCAAAACAACGTTGTTGTTAGATGTTTTTGGTCACTCAATGTTTGTTTATTGTTAGCAAAACTATCACTGTTAAGATCAAATTACTTGCATAGGGCTTGGTCTAGCCATTGGTCAAACTGTGCCTTGGGCAAGGCCCCGTTGAGCTGATCAATCATACGGCCATTTTTAAATACCATGAGCGTAGGTATAGAACGAATCTGGTACTTTGCCCCCAAGGCTTGTTCAGCTTCTGTATCTACTTTGACAAAACGCGTTTTGCCATGGCGCTCGTTAGCGGCTTGTTTAAATACTGGCGCAAAACCACGGCAAGGTCCGCACCATGGTGCCCAAAAATCAATAACTACAGGCAGGTCTGCTTGCATCAAGGCATCGATATTTCCCGCATTACCGTCAATGGGTTTGCCGTCAAACAAGGGCTGTTGACAAGCCCCACAGGTCGCTTTATCTTTGACCCGTTGACTAGGGACACGATTTTTTTTGCCGCAGTGGGGGCAACGAGAGGTAATAGTGGTCATATTCGTATTCTAGACCTTTAAATTCGATAAGTCTAATATATGGATTGCTGACAATATTTCAAGTACCTGCTGACTAATTAGTGGTTTAATATTCTGTGATGCTACCGCTTAAAGAGTGAGACTTAGACATTCAAAAATCCTTGTAGTACATTGGCTGTGTTATGGCCAAGTTTCTCCACGGCGTAACCACCCTCCATAATGAACACCGTGGGTATATCCAGCCCAGCTAGGGTTGTTCCCATGTTTACATATTCATCAGTCTTGACCTTAAAAAAGCTAATGGGGTCATGCTCATAGGTATCTAAACCCAAAGAGACCACCAGTACATCCGCGCCATAATTACGGAAGGCGTTAAGACTTTGCTCTAATTTTTCTGACCAAATCGCATAGGGCGTACCCTGTGGTAGAGGGTGATTAAGATTATAGCCAACGCCGGCGCCTATGCCTGTTTCATCAGCATGCCCTAAAAAGTGCGGGAAAGCATCCAGTGGGTCTCCATGGATAGAACTAAAGAAGACATCGTTACGCTCATAAAAGATGTCCTGAGTACCATTACCATGATGAAAATCCACATCCATGAGGGCGACCCTTTGGAATCCGTTGTCCAGCAGATACTGAGCCGCTACGGCGGCATTGTTGATGAAGCAATAACCCCCGTACTGATTTTTCGATGCATGGTGGCCGGGAGGCCGAGCTAAAGCAAAAGCACTGTGTTCTCCTTGCACTAAACTATGTGCCGCGGTAAGGGCTATATTGGCAGATAACCATGCCGCTTGTGCGGTGTTTTTAGCAATAGCTGTCTCACCAGCAAGGGCGTAATAGCCGATTTGGCCTTCAATATTGCGGGGGATATGGTTACTGGGCATAGAACGCGATGGCCAAATAGTGGGTATGGCTTCGCCAGACATACCCGTTGCTTGCCATTGCTGCCAACAATTGTCCAAGAAGCTGAGGTAGTCTTTGTCATGAATTTTTTCCACATGACAACGAGGAAATTCAAGTGGTTCAGTGGTCTTTCCTAGGCCATATTCTTGCAGCGCCTGGCAGACATAATCCATGCGGGAGGCACACTCATAGGGGGCCACTAATTCGCCGCCGGATAATTCTGTTTTAGTATTGTGCTGAGTATGGTGGGGTGAATAGATTATTTTCATGATGAGATCTTGTTAGCGTTGTTTGCCAGTTTGCAAATTATTGATGGCTGGCATGGGATATAGTTGTTAACTAGTCTGTTATTAAATGGACCAGATAGCTAGCAATCAACCTATTTTGATAAATTCGGCTTGTATAAGCGTCTTATGCTAAGCAAACCTGCAATTAGCAATACCAACACATAGTCAATGATAGGAATGCGCAGTATTTCATGTAGATTTTGCCAGCCCCTAAATTGATATACCCAGATTATTAGAATAACGAACAATGCGGCTAGTCCCCATCGGCTGACAATAGAAAGGCCAATACCGTGCATTTGTGTAATGATGAATACCAACAAAAAACCAAAAGCAAACATGGGCCAGAACTCTTGCCCGGCTACTAAGGCCACAGTGACACCATGCACTAGTACACCGAGTTCTAATGCCAGAGTCCAGTAGCGGTTTGTGTGCACAGGTGTGAAGATAAAGCCAGCCTGTATCAACAACATAAAGGTGTAAAAAAAACCTAATAGGTGGCCCCAGCTGGTTTCCATGGGGTGAAACCAGAAAGTATAGACAACGGCCCAAGAAAAGTAGTACCCATGGTACCGCACGAGAGTGGGCCTAATGTGCGCAAACCATGATTTGCCATGGCCTAGTAACAAGCCGCGACGGGGCGCCTCTAATAGCAATACAATGACTAATACTAGGACCACGGATGCCTGCGATGAAAATACGGACATATCCTGAGCAAGACCGTCATAGAAGGTCGCCGTTTGCAACATGTGTAAACCAATAAAAAAGGCACTACCAAGCAAGGCAATATAATTTATTTTGTGTAGACCAGGTGTGGGACGGCGAAGTTGCTGGCGATGATTCTGTGCCCAGGCGATTACCGACCAAATAAACACTTGATGCAAAAGGTAACCCGACCAAGCACTGATTTGTGATACCAGTTGTGGCTCTGGCAATTTCCAGTAATACCAACTTGCTCCCTGATCAGGTAGTAGGCTAACTTGAGCTAATATGGGCTCTAAAAAGAGAATACTAGCGGTAAATAAAACAGCCAATATCAGGCTAATTTGAAAAACACCTTGCCAGCGCATTTTTTTATATGACCTCCCTGTAATAGAGCGTTAACTTACACCCAGCTTAGCTTAGGTTGCGCAGTGGGTAAAGCATGGGTAAGGGGGAGCAATCTGTCGTGCTTGTTAATCACTGTCAGCAGGGCAGGCCAAAGCAATGTCATTGGATTTACCGCCCCTTGGTTAAATCATAGAGCACAGTACTGGAAGGTAGGCCAAGTAGGGGAGCTCGATACAGTGGCCCTATAGTTGTTACTGAATAACAATGTGTCCCATTGCGCAGATTACTTGAATTTGGAAAAAGCCAAATAGCTTATTTTGTTTTTGTATTAACTATGACATGACCATTGAACAGCAATAGCTTCGGTTGTCATGGTAGGGTGGTGCATGTCTGTTATGCTAACTGGCAAGAAGTAATTTGATGGAATGAAAAGTGAATTTGTTTCGAGCATTACTGATAAGTACTGTGTTTTTGCAAATGCTGTCACTGACGGCGCAAGCTGGCGAGCGCCAGCCCAGCGTTGCTCAGCGCGTAGTATTGGTGCATGGTCTTGCCCTTGGTAGCTGGTCTATGTGGCCCCTACAGTCACGCTTGAAAAGCGCAGGGTTTGAGGTGATAAGTTTAGATTATGACTCTCTTAATCGACCTGTTGGTGAGGTTCAGCAACAGGTTAATCAGCAAATAATGCAGTGTTGCGACGATAGTGTGAACACCCATTATGTAGGTTATTCTTTGGGGGGCTTGTTGATCAGGGGCTTTTTTGCAGACCCTGAGCACCTGCGTTTTGCCCTACAGCGTAAACAAGTGGTAATGATAGGCACACCCAATAATGGTACTCAAGTGGTGGATACCTTTGCTAAAGATACTTGGTTCCAGTGGCTAGGAGATACCACTTTGTCCTTAGGTACAGGGTCTGATAGCTTGCCAATGGGCCTGCCCTTACCCAATTTTCCGGTGGGCATTATCGCTGGCAATAATAGTTGGGGGGTGGCTGATAATATCCTGGGTGAGCCCAGTGATGGAGTTGTACCTATCCGATCCACCAAATTACCTAATATGGCAGACTTTATCGTGATTCATACTAATCACACCATGTTACGTTATAATCGCCGGGTTGCTGAGCAAACAATTTACTTTTTAAATCATGGACAATTTGACAACCCTCTTATCATGCCTACTTGTGAGGCTCAGAAAGATTGTCAATTTGAAAGCCTTTAGCGCGCGGATGGCCTCGGCATAGTTTCTATTGTTTGTGACTTAGTAACCAATGCAATAATAAGCCACATACCAATCCCCAAAAGGCACTGCCAATGCCACCTATGACCACACCGGAGGCGGTAGTGACAAAAGTCACTAAAGCTGCCAGACGTTGCTTTTCGTCATGCATTGCACTCTGCAAACTGTTGGCTATGGTGCCTAATAAAGCCAAGCCAGCAATAATATAGATTAGGGCCTTTGGCAGGGCAAAAAATAGGCTGGTAATGCTGCTGGCAAAGAGGCCTATCATTATATAAAAAATACCGGCCCATACGGCAGCGCGGTAACGTTGATTTGGATCTGGATCGACTTCCTTAGTCATACAAATAGCCGCCGTAATGGCGGCTAAATTGTAGGCGAAACCCCCAAAGGCTGCACTAATCATGCCGGTTAGACCGGTCCAACCAATCAAAGGTGAAGCAGGCGCTTGATAACCGTTGGCTCTTAAAGCCGCAATGCCAGGTAAGTTTTGAGAGGCCATAGTGACCACAAATAAGGGGATGCCCAAGCTGATGATGGCGGACCCTTCAAAGCTGGGTGTGATCCAAACTGGCATAGCAAGCTTAAACTGGAGGTTGTCAAACAGCCCTTGGTGTTGTTGTAGGGCTACCAAGACCCCAATGGTCAGAGTAATCAATACACCATAACGAGGTATAAAACGGAGGCTAATGACATAGGTGACTAGCATGGCCAAACCCAGTACAAGATTGGTTTCTACGCTAGCTAAGGCTTGTAAAGCAAAAGGTAGCAACACTCCGGCCAAGAGGGCAGCGGCTATGGGGTTAGGTATGAGTTTTATCAACTTATCAAATAGTCCGCTGATACCGACTAATACCATCAGTAAGGAACTGAATAGAAACGCACCCACTGTTGCTTCAATAGGCATATCGCCAAGCCCGGTGACCATCAATGCGGCTCCGGGTGTTGACCAGGCGGTGAGTATAGGTTGGCGGTAGTATAGAGATAAGCTAATGCAGGTAACACCCATGCCCAGCCCTAGAACTAAAAACCAACTATCGGTAATGGCCTGGTCAGCACCTAGTGATTGTAGAGCCTGAAAAATAATAGCGGCCGAACTGGTATAACCCACTAAAATAGCCACTAGTCCAGCACTTATATGGGCCGGGCTAAACCAACGCCTCATTATTTTTCCTAGGTTAAGTAATGGTGGACCTATGGTGTCCCAATCCTGCTAAAGGGTCAAGCTTCGCTATTGTTGTTGATACCAGTGCACCCCTTTGGCATCAGTGGTGCGAAACAGTTTGCCACTAGCTAGCAGAAAGTTCAGGTGGGCTAAGGTTTCGCCAACGGCTAGGGTGAGTACTGTGTTATCCACCTCTCGGCGGAATAGGTGCTTAAATAAATCAACAACGCAGCGTGGTTGTGCACAAGCCTCTAATAGTTTTTGCAGGCTCCTGTGATGTTCAGTGATGAGATTATCCAGACGGTTATGGGCGCCGTTAAAAGGGCGTTCATGGGCGGGTAATACTAACACGTCATCAGGCAAGCGTTGTTTTAGCATGGCACAAGAATCTAACCAGTCTTGCAGTGGGTTGGATTCGGGTTCCGTGGGCCAGACACTGACATTGGAAGAAATGCCTGGCAATAATTGATCGCCTGAAATATACAGATTAAGTTCAGGGCATAGAAATGTCATCTGTTCTGGGGCGTGCCCTGTGCCTTTAATAACTTGCCATTCATGGCCAGCCATGGTGTAGGTGTCACCGTCTTGCAGGCGGATATACTGGTCAGGCAAGGGTTTGATCATCTTGCCAAAACCACCAAATTTAGCAGCATAATAATCCAGTTGTTCCTGATCTAAACCTGCCGCAGCATAGAATTGCATGCCTGCTTCGGGGGGTTCTCGAAAGCTATCAGCGGCCATCACTCGACAGGTAAGATAGTCGGTGCGCGACATGTGCAAAGGTGCCTGCCACTTACGACACAGCCAGCCAGCAAGACCCACATGATCTGGATGCATGTGGGTAACAAAAATTCTTTTTACAGGTTTTTCATGCTGGTGCTCCCGCATAACCTGACGCCAGATTTCTATACAAGACTCAGTGCCGATACCCGTATCGATGAGGTTCCAACCATCTTCGTCCTCAAGTATCCATAAGTTAATATGATTCAATGAAAAGGGTAAAGGCATACGCAACCAGTGCACGCCGTTTGCCACCTTAAAAAGTTGGCCGACTTGTGGAGGTTCACAAAAGGGGAAAGACAGTGGGGCTTGGCTCAAAATGGGACTCCTAACTAGCTTGGGCGTTAATAAACCTAGCTCGACGCATAGTATATGGAGGCATAATACATCAGGTAGCCTAAAGCGGTCACCATAGAGACTGGCTAGTTCTTGACGTATTAATTGTAGCCACTAACTAATCCTAATTTAGACTCAAAACACGATCACTTGCCAACGCTACTATGCATTTAATGATTGAAGTTTCAAATTGTCCAAGTCAGAATCGTTAGTACAATACAGTTTAAAGCAAGAGAGTATCTTTATGACAAAGCCACCACTAGATGGAATCACTGTGATTGAAATGGAAGGCATTGGTCCGTGTCCTATGGCAGGTATGATGTTGGCGGATATGGGAGCGCGAGTCATTTTGGTGGGGCGCAAGCAAAGCAATAGCAAAGCCGCGGCCATTCACCCTGAAGATCGCCAGCAGGCTTTTTACCATCGGGGTAAAGAGTCTATTAATGTGGATTTAAAACAGCCACAAGCTGTTGAGCTGGTGCAAAAACTGATATCACAAGCCGATGTCTTGATTGAGGGATTTCGGCCGCAGGTTATGGAGCGTTTAGGTTTAGGCCCTGAGATATTGTTGCAAGCCAACCCCAAGTTGGTATTTGGCCGGCTCACAGGCTGGGGGCAAGACGGCCCACTCGCCGCCGCCGCGGGCCATGATACTAACTATCAGGCCTTGTCAGGAGCTATGTATTATGGTGGTGCAAAGGATCGTGTGCCCAATGCCCCTTTGACTCTAGTGGGTGATGTTGGCGGAGGCACGATGATGCTCCTGTGGGGCGTCATGTGTGCGCTATGGCAAGCTCAGGCTACGGGCCAAGGGCAAGTAGTGGATGCGGCAATGTGCAATGGTACGGCTTATCTATCAGGCATGTTATGGATGATGCGTAATACAGGACAAATCAGTGAGCCGGCAGGACAAGGTTGGGCTGATGGCGCTGCCCCTTGGAATCAAACTTATACCTGTGCTGATGGCCTACATATTAATATTTGTTCATTAGAACCACCATTCTATCAGCTATTGCTGGACAAGTTGGGGCTAAGCGATGATGCTTTGTTTGCTCAGCAATGGGATAAGCCGAATTGGCCTCAAGCTAAGGCCAAATTAACGGCCTTGTTTGTTAGTCAGTCACGGAAACATTGGTGTCAGATATTGGAAGGTAGTGATGTTTGCTTTGCGCCTGTATTGAGCATGACGGAGGCGCTGCAGCACCCCCATAACCAAGCTCGGAAAATGTTTTGGCAACAACAAGGTGTTGACCAGCCAGCACCAGGTGTGCAGTTGTATGGTATGGCTGACAAGGCGCCAGCAGTGGCTAATCAGGGCGCTCAATCACAAGCCTTGGTTAAACAGGCCAATATGGACTGGCAGGCCTTGCTCGATGCCGGGGCTGTTTAGTTGCTGTTATTGTGCTAAGCGCAACCAGTCTAAAAGTACCTGCGCTGTAGATTGCAGGTAAGGATCGTTGTTAGCTTCCTCATAATTGAAATCATGATCTTGAACGTCGTCAACTGGCGCTTGGCCATGTTTTGTTCTGAGCTCGTTAATGGCATCCAAATACCATTGTTCTTTAGCGGCCCATTCCTCAATGCGCTGGTTTAAGTTCAAGCTAATACTTGTTACCTTGTCTTGTCGGTAAGCTTTAACTTGTTTGGCATAGTACAAGTCAGGATCGGCTTCACTGCGTATGTCTTGCTGTTCTTGAAGGTAGGGTACAATTTGTGGCAAATTGATGTAGCGAGGGTGTTCCAAGGTGGCAACCTGGTCCCAAGCGAGGGCGTAATCCAAGTTGCTTTCGCCGACACGGCTATGGTCAATGAGCGTGGGTAGGGTTATATCGGGAATGACACCTTTATGTTGGGTCGATGCCCCGGTCACTCGATAGAATTTGGCCTGTGTGTATTTGATTTGACCCTTGCTCAAATCTGTAAGGGTTTGCACTGTACCTTTGCCATAGGTTTGAGCGCCAACAATCAAGGCACGTTGGTAGTCTTGCATGGCGCCAGCAAAGATTTCAGAAGCCGATGCGCTGATACGGTTCACTAATACCGCCATGGGGCCGGCGTAGACGAGCAGTGGGTTTTTGTCTAGTTGTTTCTCAATGGCGCCATTGCTATATCGTACTTGAACAGTTGGGCCCTGTTTGATAAATAACCCGGTGAGTTGGTTGGCTTCTAGTAACGCGCCACCACCATTGTTGCGCAAATCAACAATGATACCGTCTACTTCGGCCTCGCGTAATTCTGCTACTAGCTTCATCACGTCTTTGCTCGTGCTGCGGTAATCTTTATCACCGCGGCGATAACCTTCGTAGTCAAAATAAAATGTAGGCAGCTTAATGACACCGATTTTTACAAGACCAATATCCGTCTCCATTTGGATGATTTCTTGGGTTGCTGCTTGGTCTTCCAGTTTGACCCGATTGCGTACGATATGAATTGTTTGGGGTCGTTCTTTTATGTCACCACCGGGGATGATTTGCAGGCTGACACGGCTGCCCTTGGGGCCACGGATAAGATTAACCACATCATCCAAGCGTTGACCAATGACGTCTACCATTGCTTGGCCTTCTTGGGCCACACCAACAATGTAGTCAGCGGCCTTGAGTTCTCCTGCTTTGTCAGCCGGGCCACCGGGTACTATACGTACAATTTTAGTGTAGTCATTGTCTCTTTGTAACACAGCACCAATGCCCTCCAGAGAAAGGCTCATGTCAATATTGAAGTCTTCGACGTTGCGCGGTGACAGGTAGGTTGTGTGTGGGTCTGTTACGGTGGTAATGCTGTTGGCAATGGTGCTGAACATGTCGCGTTGGTCTACCTGCAGCAAACGTTTGATTTGGCTGTCGTAGCGCTTGAGTAGGCGTGCCCGAATCTGAGCGTCGGTTTCTTGTTCAATCAAACCGTTGATAAATTGATTTTTCAATAGCTGTCGCCAGAGATCGCGCAGACTAGCTAAATCAGGTTGCCGAGGGTGTTTGTCGGCATATATGGGTAAGCTTTCCTGCATAGCATAGTCAAAGGACTGCTGTTCGTCTTGTAATCTGCCCTGAAAGTAGGTGACAGCTTGCAAACGCCTGACTTGCATCAGGTTAAAGAGTTCAACTAAGGTGTCTAAATGGCCCTCATTGAGTTGATCATCGAGATCGTTGTTCAAGTGCTGGTAAGGTGCGAGATCAGCTTCGGACAAATACATGCGTTGGGGGTCGATGGTTTCTAGATATTGTTGGAAAACATCGCTGCCAAATTGATCATCAATGGTGCGAGTTTGGTAATGGTACTGTTTGATAAACTGCAGTAATTCTTGGGTTATCTCTTGTTGATCAGACGTACTGGTGAGCACGGGAGCGAAGATATCATTGGCGCTCAGGTAGGAGCCATAAAAATTAACAAATATCGCCATTGTTATGGTGGTGGCGAATTTATACAGACGGCTAATTCGTTGTTGCATATATACGGTAGTTGTTGGTGAGCAAAGATAAATACTATCTTAACCCATAGCCGATAGGGAACACCACAAGTGCGACAATTCGAACTGCATTAATAATACAATTGTGGCACACTAAGGGTGCCTATAAGACGGCCAAATTGAATCCTTATCTCGGCCTCCTTGCTACCGACACCTTACAGAAGCTCTATTAATGAAAAAAAATACTGATTACCTTGATGATCTATTGGCTTTTTTGACTGCAGCTACAACGCCATTTCATGCGGTAAAAAACATGCGTGAACGCTTGTTGGCAGCTGGTTATCGAGCTTTGGAGCCCACTCAGGATTGGGACTTGCGCGATGGTCATGGTTACTTTGTAGAGCGTAATGGTTCCTCTATTGTGGCATTTCGCACACCTCAAGATCCCGGCAGTCATCGTTTGCATATGATTGGTGCCCATACTGACAGCCCTTGTCTGCGGGTAAAGCCCAGCCCAGAGATCAACAAGCATGGCTACCAACAGCTGGGCGTAGAAGTATACGGGGGCGCGTTGTTGCACCCTTGGTTTGATCGAGACCTTTCCATGGCGGGGCGTGTTGTTGGGCGTCGAGATAATGGTCAGTTGGATGCCGTGTTAGTGGATTTCAAACAAGCCATTGCTTGTATCCCCAGTTTAGCTATCCACTTGAATCGTGAAGCCAATAAAGGTAGCACAGTTAATGCGCAAAAGGACTTGCCGGTAATATTGGGGCAAACCTTGGGTGATGAATTTGATTTGCGGCAAATGCTTCTCGACTATTTAGTGGAGCAGGGCGAGAATTTTGGTCAAATCTTGGATTACGAATTGAATCTTTATGATACCCAAGCCCCAGCTTTGGTGGGTTTAAAGCAAGAGTTTGTGGCCAGTGCCAGGCTGGATAATTTACTCAGTTGTTACGTGGGATTGCAGGCCATGCTGCAAGCTGATACTCGGCAAGGCATGATGTTGGTGTGCAATGACCATGAAGAAGTGGGCAGCCAAACAGCAGAAGGGGCCCAAGGCAGCTTTTTGATGTCGGTGTTGCAGCGTATGTACCCTGTAGCAGAGAAAATGCATCAGGTATTGCATCAGTCCGTGTTGGTATCGACGGATAACGCCCATGGTGTGCATCCCAATTTTGCCAATAAGCATGATGAACAACATGGCCCCATATTAAATGCTGGGCCTGTTATAAAAACTAATGCTAACCAGCGTTACGCTACCAATGCGGTGACCAGCTCTTTAATAAAGGAACTAGCGCAGCAGCAACAGGTGCCGGTGCAAAATTTTGTGGTCCGCAGTGATATGGGTTGTGGCAGTACTATTGGACCCATTACGGCAGCGCAGTTAGGCATAAAAACCATTGATTTAGGGCTTCCTACCTTTGCGATGCACTCCATTCGCGAATTGGCAGGCAGTAAGGATGTGGCTATGAGTATTGCCTTGTTACAAGCCTTCTACGAAACGCCAATAAGGTTGTAGGTATGTCGCAACAGGACGCCCATATAAACTGGCATAGTTTTGACCCAGCCATCGGCCATGGTCTCAAGCACGATCCCATGAAAGCCATTGTCGCCCCCAGGCCTATTGCTTGGATAGCCAGTGTGAATCGAGTAGGACAACATAATTTGGCACCCTATAGTTTTTTTAATCTGGTCAGTGCCAGTCCACCACTATTGATTTTTTCTAGTGATGGTAGCAAGGACAGTCTGCGTAACATAAAGGAGACTGGTGAGTTTACGGTCAATTTGGTGACGCAAGACAATGTGGCTAGCATGAACCAGTCGTCGGCATTCGTTGCGCCAGAGGTGGATGAATTCGAATTAGCCCAGGTACCTTGGTTAGCTAGTGATGTGGTGCTAGCACGACGGGTTGCTAGTAGCCCAGTGAACATGGAATGCAAGTTGGTAGAAGTAAAACTTCTGCAAGATATACATGGGCAACCTTGTAACGCTAGCATGGTGATAGGGCAGATAGTCCGCGTGCATATCCATCAACACTGTTTGCAGGATGGTTTGTTTTCTATCGTTAAAGCTGGCACTGTGGCCCGAGCCGGTTATGCAAGTGATTATGTTGCCGTCGATAGGGTACAGGAGATTGTACGGCCGGGTTGAGATTTACATACGTTGTTTCGTTTTGGCGGTAGCTATGGCGGTCAAAGGATCGTCAGGCCAAGGGTGCTTGGGGTAGCGGCCTTTCATTTCTTTTTTTACTTGTGTATAGGAGTGTTGCCAGAAGTAGGCCAGATCTTGGGTAATTTGCAGTGGTCGTCCGGCGGGAGATAACAGGTGCACCTGCACGGCAACCTTGTACGCTACTTTGGGCACTTCTTGCATGCCAAATAGCTCTTGTAGTTTTACCGCTAGAACCGGTGGTTGCTGACTATAGTCGATACTATGGCTATTGCCAGAGGGTACGGTAATTCGGGCAGGAATTAGGCTTTGCATTTGTTTTTGCAATGTATAGTCAAGCAAGCCTGGTAGGATGCTCATGAGATCCAGTTTGGCGAGTTTTTTGCCGCTATTAATGCCCGTTAAATAAGGTCCTAACCAGCTTGCGACATGCTCGACTAACCATGCATTGCTGAGATCGGGCCAAGGGTTATTATCAGTGTTGGCGTGGGTGTGGAGTAGACGCACCCGTGCTAACCACTGTTGTACCTGAGGTGTCCAATTTAGGCCGCTCAAATTGGTGGCTTGCAGGTACTGACAGATAGCATTGACGGCGGCGTTGGGGTCTGTTTGTTTATTATTGCTTTGTGATAGCACTAATTGATCAAGTAGGCGTGCTTTATATGCATCTAGTCGATCACTGTCCTGGTTCCATTGGCAGGTAGCTGAGTCTTGTATTAAGTGTGGTAAGGCGGTTTCTATGTCGTTTAGATCGATGCTCAAGTAACTAGCAACGCGATCACGGTTCTGCTGGGCGGAGGCAAATGTATTACAGGCAATTATGTATACTGGGGCGGCATTGTTATCCGACCATGGCAGTTGTACACCACGGCCATTGGCTAACTTGTAGTTGGCAAGGCCGCCTTTTTGGTTTTGCTTGTGGGCCACCCTATCTGGCCAGGACTTGATTAAGACATAGGCTAACCAGTTGTTGACTTGTTGTGAGGGTGGGGCTGTTGCGGTGGCAGTAGCAGTAGGACCAGCCTTAAATTGCCTGCTCTGTAGCATTAGTTGTTGCTTGGTTCGCTGCTGATCGTGGCTTAGTGGTTGTGTCAAGACCACGGCTAGATCCAAGCCGGCTTGGTGATTGGGCCGTTCTAGTTGGCTAATTAGTTGGCAGGTGGACTCTCTTTGTTGGCAGGTTATGCCTGTGATCAGTGCTTGGGCCAAACGTGGTTCAAGGCCTGTGGCCGCCATTTTTGTTCCGGTTTTGGTTAAGCCTAAACCATGTTCATATTGTTGTACGGCTTGCAGTTGCTTGAGTAGTTTTACAGCCTGTTGCCAAGCTCCTGTAGAGGGGCGATCGAGCCAATGTAGTTCTTCTACGTTGTTGTAACCACAAGCAAGCAATTGCAATACCAGGCCGCTTAGGTCAGCATTTTTGATGGCGGGTTGAGTTTGGGGAGCCAGGCTTTGTTGTTGGTGTTTCGCCCACTGTCGATAACAGTGGCCGGCCTGCAAGCGCCCAGCGCGACCGGCTCGTTGTGTGGCCGAAGCAGCGCTGATCATGCGCGTATGAAGTCGCGTGAGGCCGCTACCGGCTTCATATAAGGCCTGTTTGTGTAAGCCCGTATCAATTACGCAACTAATGCCGTCTATGGTGAGGCTGGTTTCAGCTATATTTGTAGCCAATACCACTTTGCGAGTTCCAGCCTTAGGACGAGCAATGGCTTGCCGCTGTTCGATCAAGGTAAGGCGCCCGTAAAGTGGGTAAATTTCAATATGATTACTTTGTAAGTGGCTAATTTTTTCATGCAGGTGGTGGATATCTGCTTGGCCAGAAAGAAAAACCAAGATGTTACCGGTTTGATCAGATAATGCCTGTTCGATACTTTGCGCCCATGTATGCATTCTTGTGCGCGGCTCTGGTGTGGTATGCAAGTAATGATAGGTAATAGGAAATTGTCGACCCTGGCTAATAATGACAGGAGCAGGATGTAAATACTCGGCGATCTTGTCTGTCTCAAGGGTAGCTGACATGAGTAGCAGCTTAACGGGGTTGTCATCACGAAAAAGGGTGTTGGTTTGGAGACATAAACTTAAACCTAGATCAGCTTGTAGGCTACGCTCGTGGAATTCATCAAAGATGATGGTGTCAATGTCACCTAGGCTTGGGTCTTCTTGCAACATTCGCAACAGCACGCCCTCAGTAATAACTTCCAATCGCGTTTGGCTGCTCACTCGACTATCTTGGCGCATTCGGTAACCGATGCGCTGGCCTGGCTGTTCGTTAATTTGTTGAGCCAGATATTCAGCGGTGTTTTTAACTGCTAAACGGCGTGGCTCGAGTAACAAAATGCGCTTATTGCTCTGCGGGGCAAGTTGCTGCAGGAGGTAAAGGGGAACTTGGGTTGTCTTACCAGCACCAGGTGGTGCCACCAAAATGGCACGCTGTTGCTTAAACAAGGCTTGGTGCACTTCGGTAAGCACCTTGGCAACGGGCAGATTCACTGTGGTTAGTTGCTAAAATGCCTGGAATGTAAGGGTGGTTAAGGAACGTGAAATGCCTTCAATGTTCAATAGGTTGTCATTGATGTAACGACCAATGTCTTCACCATTAGGAATATAGATTTTCATTAGAAGGTCATAATCGCCACTGGTGGAGTACAGTTCGGAAGCAATTTCGCGCTCATAAATAGCATCAGATACAGCGTAGGTTTTGCCTGGTTGACAACGAATCTGAACGAATACACAAGCCATAGTTAAGTCCTAATTATTTAATATCTAGAAACACATATTGTACACTTAATATTTATCATGTCACAAAAAACAGCTCTCGATAAGGGGCTGGTGAGTAATTCAAGTGAGCTAATAATCAACTCAATGGTTGAGGCCTAGCCGGCAGCATGGTTGTTTGCATATAGATACAAAAATCAATAATGTTAGTCCCCGTCGTTTGCTTATGTCGCATACGACAAGAGGGCAGACGTTCACTGGAGAATTTTAGTTAATATCTATTGAGTTTTTGTTACTATAATGAGGGTGTTCAATCGGCTCTATTTTGTTAAAAAGGGCGTCGGTGAGAAATAGGAAAAGAATCATGAATCTAGTACCCGAGATAATTGCCAAAGCAGCGACCTATACTGCTTTGAGAAAAGACATTCATGCTCATCCTGAATTGGGCTATGAGGAGCAACGTACAGCCGCATTGGTTGTGAAGTGGTTGAAAGAACGTCATATTGAAGTCCATGAGGGCATTGGTGTCACAGGTGTTGTTGGTGTAATTGCTGGTGATGAAGCAGGCCCAGGGTTGGCTATACGAGCAGATATGGACGCTTTAGCGCTATCTGAAGAAAATACCTTCTCGCACGCGAGTATGCATCAAGGCAAGATGCATGCTTGTGGTCATGATGGTCATACGGCCAGCTTATTAGCGGCGGCAGATTATCTTTGCCATAATCGTAACTTTGCTGGCACTTTGTATTTGATTTTCCAACCAGCCGAAGAGGGTGGAGCCGGAGCGAAGGCCATGATGGATGATGGCTTGTTTGAACGCTTCTCGATTGATGAAATATATGGCTATCATAATTGGGCAGGTCACCCTGAAGGCCATGTGGCCTTGGCATCTGGTCCAATTATGGCTTCAGCGAGTGAATTCAAGATTACTGTTGCCGGCAAAGGTAGTCATGCCGCCTTGCCTCATTTAGGTGTGGATTCATTATTAGTGGCTACTCATCTGGTACAGGCCTTGCAGTCTATTGTTAGTCGTAATGTCAGTCCTGTGGATTCTGTGGTCCTGTCAGTCACTAAGATTGTTGCCAGTGACGCAACCAATATTGTTGCTGAAAGCTGCGTTTTAGAAGGTACGGTACGTTGTTTTACGGAACAGAATCTGGTTATGGTAGAGGAGCGTATGGCGAAACTTACAACTCAGCTTTGCAGTGCCTTTGGTGCCCAGGGCGAACTTGATTTTTGGCGCGCATACCCCGCTACAGTCAATCATGTGGAACAGACGCAGCACGCTAAACGGGTGGCAGAACAAGTGGTTGGTGCGGAACGTGTGGTGAGCTTTGTCCCTACCATGGGTTCAGAGGATTTTAGCTTTTTTTTGCAAGCCAAGCCGGGTTGTTACTTGATGATTGGCAATGGTGATGGTGAACACCGAGATAGCGGTCATGGGCTGGGGCCTTGTGCGCTTCATAATCCTAGTTATGATTTTAATGATGGCATTCTCACTGTTGCCGCTAGTCTGTGGGTGGCTTTGGTGCGTGATCGCTTGGGCCCCAATGGCATACAAAAAACGGCTTAATTATGTATTTTTTGCTTAATGCATAGATTCATAGCACAGGTATAAGCCGCTATAAAGATTATACCAAGAAACTTATATCGGTTATTGATTGCCGCCATTATCTATGTGGTGAAAATTACTAAATGCAAAGGTTTGTAAATTTTTTACAACTAGTGTAATATTTTTCGCCATGAGTGAAAAAAATACGAAAATAACCGATACCGAACAACTGGATTTGGCTACTAGGGCTGCCTGGTTAAGCTATATTGGCGGCTACACGCAAAGTGAAGTAGCTAAACGTCTCCAAGTATCCCCGGTAAAAGCGCATCGCTTGATTCAGCAGGCCCAACAGCAGGGTATAGTGAAAATCTATATAGAAGGTGCTGTAGCCAGTTGCGCCAGCATGGAAGAGAAACTGATTGAGCGCTTTGATTTACAATCCTGTTTAATCGTGCCTTTAACTGATGATGACACCAACCATGAGCTGCGCGGCTTTAATGAAGTTGGTGCGGGTGCGGCGAGCTTCTTTCATAAATTATTGGAACAGTTGCCAGCTTCGTCACACGTAGGCATTGGCAAGGGACGCTCCTTGACAGCGATGACTGAGCGTTTGCCGAAAATACAGCGTCCAGACCTGGTTTTTGCTTCGGTTTCTGGCAGTTTTACCCGTAAATTTTCCACTAACCGCTTGGATGTGGTGCATGCTTTAGTAGAGCGTACCGGAGCCGAAGGTTACTTTATGCCGATGCCCTACCTTGCTAAAGACGATAACGAGCGGCGCATGCTGATGTCACAAATGAGTGTACAAGATAGCCTGCAACTGGCTCGAGATGCGGACTTGTACGTGGTTGGTATCGGTGCCCTGAAAAACAATCATTACTTGAATAGTGTGGGTTTGGTTACTGATGAAGATTTGTCGGAGCTGCGCAGGGCTGGCGCTGTGTGTGACTTGATAGGTAGTTTTTATGATGCTCAAGGTAAGCCTGTGGACAGCCCGATTAATCACCATGCCCTGGGTATTGATGCTGAAGATATGGCCGGTAAAAGGGTTATGGCTGTGGTCGCTGGTTTAGGCAAAGAAGCTGCCGTTTTGGCCGCGTTACGATCGCAGTTGCTTACCGACTTGGTTATTGATGAGGCTACAGCGAAAGCGTTGTTAGACTTAGAGGAGAAACGATAATGACACAGCCTGCGCATGGCGCAACCGTCATTGCTTTACACGAACAATCAGGCCAGACAGTTGGTGAGTTGGATCTGCCTCGAAATCCGGGCCTGGCCTTTGATCCTGATTGTTTTGCTGGCATGAAAATTAACCGTAGTGCTACTGAACGTCGTGCCACAAGCTATGGTCTTCGCCGTAGTATTAAGAAACAACAACAGGCCGCTTGGCTTTTGAAAGCCATTAGTCTGATAGACCTAACGACCCTAGCCGGTGATGATACCGATGCCAGAGTGCGGCGCTTATGTGCCAAGGCTAAGCAACCGTTAAGCTCTAATTTGCGCAAACAGTTGGATATGGGGGAGTGGCAGGTAAGTACTGCGGCTGTGTGTGTTTATCATGATATGTTAGGTGCGGCCCAGCAGTCCCTACAAGGTTCTGGAGTGCATCTGGCAGCCGTATCTACTGGCTTTCCGGCTGGTTTGTCACCTCTACCTCTGCGCTTGCAAGAAATTGAGTATTCAGTTGCGAAAGGGGCTGATGAAATTGATATTGTTATCAGCCGTCGGCAAGTGCTAGAAGGTAATTGGCGAGGCTTGTATGACGAAGTAAAGGCTATGCGTGAAGCTTGTGGTGACGCTCATATAAAAACCATTTTAGCAACCGGGGAATTAGGTAATCTCACCAACGTGGCCAAGGCCTCCATGGTCTGCATGATGGCGGGCGCTGATTTTATAAAAACCTCCACAGGTAAAGAAACTACTAATGCGACACTACCTGTCAGCCTGACCATGGTGCGTGCTATTCGTGAGTACTTGGCTATAACGGGTTACAAAGTTGGGTTTAAGCCTGCTGGTGGCGTCAGTGATGCTAAAACCGCTTTGTTATACATGACAATGATGAAAGAAGAATTGGGCCTGCGTTGGTTACAACCCGACTTATTCCGCTTTGGCGCATCCAGCTTGTTGGGTGATATTGAGCGCCAGTTGGATCATTATGTAAGCGGGTATTACTCCGCTGCTTATCGACATTCTATGGGTTAAATAAACATGACACTGATGGATTCTTTTACCAACCTCGAATATAGCAGTGCCCTAGAGAGCTCAGTAGAAGCCAAGCAATGGCTAGCTGCGCAGGAAGGTCATTTTGGACATTTTATAAATGGAAGCTGGCAGTCTATGGATGGCGCTGATCAGATGCCGGTTACCAATCCTGCCACAGCGGAACAGTTGGCGATCATTGAATTGGCAAGTGCAGATGACGTTGATGCGGCCGTGAGCGCCGCTCAGGCGGCTTTGCCTGCTTGGCAGAAGTTGGGAGGCATGGGCCGGGCTAAGGTGCTGTATGCATTAGCTAGAGGCTTGCAAAAGCATACACGCTTATTTGCGGTGTTAGAGACTTTGGATAATGGCAAGCCTATCCGTGAATCTCGTGACGCCGATGTGCCTTTGGCGGTTCGGCATTTCTACCACCATGCAGGTTGGGCTAAATTGCAAGAGCAAGTTTTGCCTGGATACCAAGCAGTGGGGGTGGTAGGGCAGATCATTCCTTGGAATTTTCCACTCCTCATGTTGGCATGGAAAATAGCCCCTGCTTTAGCAATGGGTAATACTCTGGTGCTTAAGCCAGCCGAACAGACGCCTCTCACAGCGATGTTATTTGCCCACCTTTGTGAGCAAGCTGGGGTGCCGCCAGGGGTTGTTAATATTATTAACGGAGCGGGAGCGACAGGGTCACTATTAGCAGCGCATACGGGTGTTAATAAGGTTGCCTTTACCGGTTCCACACCCGTTGGCAAGTCGATACGACAGGCGACAGCGGGGCAGGGCAAAAAATTATCATTAGAGTTGGGTGGTAAGTCAGCCTTTGTGGTGTTTGAAGACGCGGATCTGGATGCGGCTGTAGAAGGTATTGTCGACGCTATTTGGTTCAATCAAGGGGAAGTTTGCTGTGCCGGCTCACGTCTACTCGTGCAGGCCAATGTTGAACAAGCGCTAATTGCAAAGTTAAAGCAGCGCATGCAAACCTTAACCCACGGCAACCCTTTAGATAAGTCTATTGATGTTGGGGCTATGGTCAGTGAAGCACAGTTCAGACGAGTAAAGTCCATGGTCACGCAGGGGCTAGAAAGTGGTGGTGACTTGTATCAGGTGACGGCTATTGATGAGTCGACCAATTATTACCCGCCTAGCCTTATAACCAGTGTTGAAACTAGCCACCCGCTGGTGCAATCAGAGATTTTTGGACCTGTTCTTGTGGTAATGAGTTTTCGTACGCAGGCTGAAGCCGTGGAATTGAGTAACAACAGTGTTTATGGCCTGGCAGCGAGCGTATGGAGCGAAAATATCAATCGTGCGCTTGATGTCGCCCCCAAATTGCAGGCTGGCGTAGTGTGGATTAATAATCATAACCAGTTTGATGCGGCTTGTGGTTTTGGTGGCGTAAAAGAATCCGGTTATGGACGCGAAGGCGGTATGGAAGGGCTATACGAATACCTAAAACCTGCGGGTTTGCAGCGCCAACCAGTGGTAACTTTTGAAGCAAGGGAGACTGGCTCGGATACGCTAGCTACGGGGGCCATAGACCATACGCAGAAATTTTATATTGGGGGCAAACAGGTGCGGCCTGATGCGGGTCACAGTCGTGCCGTGCATAATACTTTAGGTGAAGTTGTTGAATGGATTGGTGTCGGCAACCGTAAAGATATTCGCAATGCCGTTGGTGCGGCCGTTAAATCTCATGCTTGGTCGGCTTCAACAGGGCATCTAAGGGCCCAAATACTCTACTATATGGCGGAGAATTTATCCCTAAGAGAATCTGAGTGGGTGGCCCGATTGCAAGTCATGACTGGGCAAGCGGCCCATCAGGCAGAAGCCGAGTTTCATGCTAGTTTGGCCCGTTTATTTAGCTACGCTGGTTGGGCTGACAAATATGATGGCCTAGTTCATGATGTACCCTATCGTGGCGTGACTATGGCATTGCCCGAACCCAAGGGTGTGATAGCCATAGTCGCTCCGGAGCAACAACCCTTATTGAGCTGCATTAGCTTAATTGGGCCAGCTTTGGCCATGGGCAATCGTATAGTGTTGGTGCCCAGTGAGCGCTTTGCAAATCTTGCTCTGGATCTTGTCCAGGTATTAGAAACCTCGGATATTCCGGCTGGTGTCGTTAATATTGTCACTGGGCCGCGTAAGGATTTGGCTATCCACTTGGCTGGACATGCCGAAATAGATGGTATTTGGTGCTGGGCTGATACAGACACAGTAAAACAGGTGGAGTTCACCAGTGCTGAAGACCTGAAAACAACCTGGTGTCACGATGATTTTGATCGTGACTGGATGTGTGACCTTCAAGGTGAGGGGCGGGAATTCCTGCGTCAAGCTACTGAAGTGAAAAATATTTGGGCTCCTTATGGCGACTAGTCAATTTTGACTAGTGCCATGCGGGCGCAAAGTATAATAATGATCGGTAAACCGATATTTTAAACTAGGAGAAAATAATGCAAAGTACTCTGCTTAATAAAATGGTAAAAGGCTTAAGTCTAGCCTTAGTAACCAGTGCTGTATCTCTTTCTGCCATGGCCGCTGATGTAGCGCCAGCAGTGGTATACAGTGACGCTGGTAAATTTGACAAGTCATTCAGTGAAGCTGTTTGGAACAATGGTGTAAAGCGTTTTATGGATGAAACGGGCATCGAGGTTAAAGAAGCTGAACCTACCAATCTGGCCCAAGTAGAACAGTATCTGAAGCGTTTGGCTAAACGTGGTCATAGCCCAATTGTGGCTGTTGGCTTCTCACAAGCTAACGCGGTAAGCGCAGCAGCAGCAGCCTACCCAGATGCACAGTTCACTTTGATTGACATGGTGGTACCTGAACCTAACGTGCAAAACGTGGTGTTTAAGGAACACGAGGGCTCTTTCTTAGTGGGTGTTTTGGCGGCCATGAAATCTGAATCCAATGTCGTTGGTTTTGTTGGTGGTATGGACATTCCTCTGATTTCTCGCTTTGGTTGTGGTTACGAACAAGGTGCCAAGTACCAGAGTGCCGATATTACAGTACTGCAAAATATGACCGGTTCCACACCAGCGGCATTTGGTAATCCATCTAAAGGTGCTGAATTGACGCGCACCCAAATGGAAGGCGGAGCTGATGTTATTTTTGCTGCAGCTGGTGGTACGGGTAACGGTGTTTATCAGGCAGCAGCTGATGCTGGTAAGTACGCTATCGGTGTCGACTCTAATCAAAACCACTTGCACCCTGGCACTATGTTGACTTCCATGGTTAAGCGTGTGGGCGAAGCGACCTATCAGAGCTACAAGGCGGCGCAAAATGGTACTTGGGCTCCTGGCGTACAAGTCATGGGCTTAGCAGAGGGCGGTGTCGATTGGGCAATTGATGAGCACAATCGTGGCCTAGTAAGCGCACAAATGGAAGCGCGTGTGAATGACGTGAAAGCCAAGATTATAGCTGGTGAAATTGTGGTTCATGACTACATGAGCGACAACGCTTGTAGCTATTAATCCGTTAACTGCTTATTAACTTATTTAGCCCCTGCTTGCGGGGGCTATTTCATCTGTACTGAGCGTTTATCAACGGCATTTAGCCAAAATGTTCAGTAGAGCTGAAATTAACCAAGGGTTCCCATATGAGCTTAGCCATAGAACTGGAAAATATTGATAAACGTTTTGGTGCCGTGCATGCCAACGTTAATGTTGACCTGCAGGTGAGAGAGGGCAGCATTCATGGCATTGTCGGTGAAAATGGCGCTGGCAAGTCGACATTAATGAGTATTCTTTATGGTTTTTATCACGCCGATGCGGGCACCATTAAGGTGTTTGATAAAGAATGCCACTTTCAAGATAGCCACCAAGCGATAGCCATCGGTATCGGTATGGTACACCAGCACTTTATGCTGATAGATAATTTCACCGTGCTAGAAAATGTCATGTTGGGTGCTGAAGGCGGTTATTTGCTGGCTGAGGGTATGGATAAGGCTCGTACAGAGTTGCAAAGGCTTGCTCGTGAATATGGCTTAGACGTGGATTTGGATGCTACTATTGAGAGCCTGTCCGTGGGTTTGCAACAACGAGTTGAGATATTAAAGGCTCTCTACAAGGGTGCTAAAATTCTTATCTTAGATGAACCAACAGGGGTGCTTACACCGCAGGAAACTGATGAGCTGTTTAAGATTTTTGCTGCCTTAAAAGAACAGGGTGTAACTATCGTTCTAATCACTCACAAACTGCGTGAAATTATGGCGGTAACCGACGCTGTTTCGGTGATGCGTCAAGGTGCCATGGTAGCTCATGTGGCAACTGAAACCACTAGCGAGAGTCAATTGGCTGAGCTTATGGTTGGCCGTAAGGTGCTATTGGATGTAACCAAGTCTGATATCAAACCAGGTGAGGTGTTGCTAAAAGTAAAACAACTTAACTGGCAGGATCAACATGGTGTAATGCGTTTGAAAAATATTAACTTAGACATCCGTGCCGGGGAAGTGTTGGGTGTGGCGGGTGTTTCTGGTAATGGGCAAAGTGAGCTGTTGCAAGTTTTATCTGGAATTAACCCTATTCAGGACGGCTGCATTGAAGTGCATGGTAATTCGTTTACGGTTAAACAACAAACCAATGCGGGGAAAATGCGCGAATTTGGCATGGCTCATGTCCCAGAAGATCGACATAAGATGGGCATGATTACCGAATTTAGTGCCGCTGAATCGGCTATCCTGGGCTATCACAAGGATGCTGAACTCAATAATGGTATTTGGCTGAAACCTGATCTGGTTGAAAAACGCTGTCTTGATTTGATGCAGGCATTTGATGTCCGCCCCAATGACGTCAAACTTAAATCTGCCAACTTCTCTGGTGGCAATCAACAAAAGCTGATACTGGCTAGGGAAATGGAACATCAACCGGAAGTGTTGTTGATTGGCCAGCCAACACGAGGAGTGGATGTGGGTGCTATTGAGTTTATCCATCAACGCATTTTGGATATGCGTGATGCTGGTAAGGCTGTATTACTGGTTTCCGTAGAATTAGAAGAGATTTTATCCCTCAGTGATCGCATCATCGTTATGTGTGATGGTGAAATTACCGGGCGGATGGCGATTGAAGATGCCGATGAACGTAGTATAGGCATGTTGATGGCTAATGCACAACAAGCCCATGATCCATTACAAGCTAATGAAAAACAGGGGGTTCAGGCATGAGTCGCGATACCCGTTTAGCTTGGATTAATGGCTTGCTGCTACCATTAATGAATATATTAACGGCTTTTGCAGCAACCGCCATATTGTTTTTACTAATCAATGTGAATCCCATTGAAGCCGCGAAAACACTGCTTTATGGTGCCTTCGGTTATGGAGAAGGTATTGGTTATACGTTTTATTACACCACTAACTTTATTTTTACGGGCTTGGCTGTTGCCATCGCGTTTCACGCGGGCTTATTTAATATTGGTGGTGAAGGGCAAGCCTATATTGGCGGTCTGGGCGCCGGTCTTGTGGTATTCATGTTGTTTCCGGGGCTCAGCCCATGGTTGATGATACCGGCCAGTATCTTTGGTGCCATGTTATTTGGTGGTATATGGGCTATGGCACCGGGTTATTTGCAGGCTTATCGTGGTAGCCATATTGTTATCACTACCATCATGTTTAACTTCCTCGCTGCTACCTTGATGGTGTATTTGTTGGTTAAGGTTTTACGAGAGCCAGGCAAAATGACACCACAATCTGTGCTATTTCCTGACAATGCATGGTTGCCATTTGTGCACGATGTATTGCCTGCCTTTGGTATCGAAATGGAGCGTTCGCCGCTGAATTTGTCGATTGTTTTGGCATTGGTAATGGCGGTTTTGGTGTGGTTTTTTCTTTGGCAAACCCGGTGGGGATATGCCATTCGTGCAACGGGTAGAAATGCCAGCGCAGCCGTTTACGCCGGCATTAGTCAAAAGAAAATTATTATGGTAGCCATGTGCATTTCGGGTGCTTTAGCCGGTTTAGTTGGCATTAATGAGCTGCTAGGTTATCACCATCGCATTATTATGAACTTCCATATTGGTTATGGTTTTGGTGGAATTGCTGTGGCCTTAATGGGGCGTAACCACCCATTTGGTATAGTCATTGCGGCATTGCTGTTTGGCACCTTGTATCAAGGTGGAGCGGAACTAGCCTTTGAATGGAGTAACATTTCACGGGATATCGTGGTGGTCATGCAAGGCCTTGTTATCTTGTTCTGTGGAGCTTTGGAGTATATGTATAAACCTTGGTTAGTGCGTTGGTTGGCACCGGTGAAGGAGGTGCAAGCATGATTGAGATAACGTCTATGAATGATATGTGGCTGACCTTGTTACTTACCTTAGATGCCACATTGCGTTTATCAACGCCTTTGGTTCTGGCGGCTATGGCAGGTTTGTTTAGTGAGCGCTCTGGGGTGGTGGATATTGGCTTGGAAGGCAAGATGTTGGCTGCTTGTTTTGCTTCGGCAACCATTGCCCATTTTACAGGTTCACCCTGGTTGGCTTTGCTAGCCGCAGTAGCCGTTTCATTGGGCCTAGCCTTGGTTCATGGTTTTGCCACTATTACCCATAAAGGGGACCAAATTGTTAGTGGCGTGGCACTTAATATATTGGTGTCTGGCCTTACGATTATTCTTGGTCTAACCTGGTTTCGACAGGGCGGTCAAACGCCGGCACTAACTGGAGAGGGGCGCTTTGTCACCCTAGATTTGCCGGGCTCGGAACTGCTGCATTCGGTGCCCCTGTTAGGCCCTTTATACAAGGAATTGATTTCTGGTCACAACATACTGGTCTACCTAGCTTTTGCGTTGGTGCCTTTAGTTTGGTGGGTATTATTCCGTACTCGTTTCGGCCTACGTTTGCGGGCCGTTGGTGAAAACCCGAAGGCCGTTGATACTGCCGGTATTTCCGTGAATGCTCTACGTTATAAAGCGGTCATGATTGGTGGTGTGTTGTGTGGCATTGCGGGTACCTACATTGCTATTGCCCACAACGCTCAATTTACCCGTGATATGACGGCAGGTGCTGGTTATATCGCCCTAGCCGCGTTGATCTTTGGTAAATGGCGACCTTTAACTGTGTTGGTGGCGTGCTTGTTGTTTGGCTTCCTTCAGGCCTTTGCCATGCGAATTGAAGGCGTTGATCTACCCGTAATAGGCTCCATCCCGGTACAAATTATTGAGGCAGTTCCCTATATCTTAACCGTGATTTTATTGGCAGGATTTATTGGTAAAGCGATACCACCTAAAGCGGTTGGCCGGCCTTATGTGAAGGAGCGCTAATGCAAAATGCTCATATTGATTTGGTTAGGCAGGCTATGGGTAAGGCTTACGCACCCTACTCTAAGTATGCCGTTGGTGCTTTGGTAGTGACCCCATCCGGTGCAAGCTATGCTGGTTGTAATGTCGAAAATGCCAGTTATCCTGAGGGACACTGTGCCGAAACCGCGGCTATTGCCGCCATGATATTGGATGGCCAGAGGCGCATTGATCATATATATATCATGAGCCAAGACACTGCTGGAGCCACCCCATGTGGTGGCTGTCGGCAACGAATTCGTGAATTTGCTGATGCACAAACACCGGTATACCTATGCTCTCCCAAAGGTGTAGAGCGCCAACTTAGTTTAGGTGATCTACTTCCCCATGCCTTTGGCCCAGAATTTCTCCAATCCGAAGGAGCCAATTGATGTTAATACAAGAGATCATTGCCAAAAAACGTGATGGCCTGGTATTAACAGATGGCCAGATTGGCTGCATGGTGCAGGGCATTCATAGTGGAGAGGTGAGTGACAGTCAACTTGGGGCGTTTGCTATGGCCGTTTTCATGCGTGGCATGAGCATGCCTGAACGGGTATCTCTAACGCAGCATATGATGCACTCTGGCAGGGTATTGCGATGGCAGGATATGCAGCTTGATGGCCCGGTCGTGGATAAGCATTCAACGGGGGGCGTTGGTGATAAAATCAGCCTCATATTAGCCCCTATCGTGGCTGCCTGTGGCGCTTACGTGCCCATGATATCCGGTCGAGGTCTAGGTCATACAGGTGGCACTTTAGATAAGTTGGAAAGTCTTGAAGGGTATAACCCCTATCCCAATGAAACCCAATTTAAACGACTTGTACAGGAGGTTGGCTGTGCCATCATCGGCCAAACTGATGATTTGGCCCCGGCTGACCGTCGTTTCTATGCGACTCGTGATGTTACGGCAACGGTAGAGTCTATCGATCTTATCACCGCCTCCATTTTATCGAAAAAACTCGCTGCAGGCCTTGATGGTTTAGTCATGGATGTAAAAACCGGTAATGGAGCCTTTGCTGCAGAATATGATATGGCCTATGCCTTGGCACAGTCTATTTCTCAGGTGGCCGAAGGGGCTGGTGTGCCGAGTCATTGCCTTATCTCGGACATGAACCAAGTTTTAGGGCACAGTGTTGGTAATGCCGTAGAGGTGCAGGAATGCATAGATTGCTTAATGAATCCCAAGCAAGCCGAACCCCGCATGCGACAATTAACTTTGCAACTGGCCGCCCATATGTTGCAGATAGGTGGTATTGGCTCCGATATAGATAGCAGTTTTGCGCTTGCAGAACAGGCTTTGTTTTCCGGACGTGCAGCCGAAGTGTTCGCTCGTATGTGCCGCGAAATGGGCGTCCATGGGGCCATTTTGCAAACTGATGTATTTGCTGCCATGCCAGTTAACGCTCCCGTTTTGGCGACCCATAGCGGATATGTCAATGCCATGGATACGCATATGATTGGTATGGCTATGGTGGCTATCGGTGCTGGTCGCAGAGTGGCAACTGATCAGATTGACCATGGTCTGGGTTTAACGCAAGTAGTACCTATCGGTGCTTATGTTGAAGCTGGGCAGCCATTAGCAATGGCCCATACGCGTAATCAAGAACAACAGCATGTTTTGCAGAAAGCCTTGCAACAAAGCTTGCTGGTATCCGAACAGCAACCAGTGGATAACCCTATTGTTTATGAAACGATTATGGCAGGGGGGCATCCACAATGAGTCGCTCTATTATTTTAGTGTTAGATTCACTCGGTATTGGTGCAAGTGCTGATGCCGAGAAGTATGGGGATGCAGGTGCAGATACTTTTGGCCATATTGTAGAGGCTTGTGCCGCAGGTGAGGCGGACAGTGATCAACGACAAGGACCATTGTGCATTCCCAATTTAAGTCGCTGGGGCCTAGTGGCAGCGGCAGAAGGCAGTCGCGGCAAATCATTGCCAATCGCGTCCGCAGCGGCCATTATTGGTGCATATGGCCATGCTAAAGAACTGAGTTATGGCAAGGATACGCCAAGTGGCCATTGGGAAATATGTGGCCTGCCAGTTCCTTTTGCTTGGGGCGTGTTTCCTCAAAAGCAAGATAGCTTTCCCGCTGAGCTAATGCAAAACTTATGTGTTCAAGCAGGACTACTGGGAACCTTAGGTAACTGTCACGCCTCAGGCACAGAAGTCATCAAAGAGTTTGGTGAACAACATATACTTACCGGTATGCCTATTTGCTATACCTCGGCCGATTCTGTTTTCCAGATTGCGGCTCACGAGCAGAGCTTTGGTTTGCAGCGCCTATACGATTTGTGCGAAATTGCCAAACCCCTGATGGATGAACTGAATGTCACTCGGGTTATTGCTCGGCCTTTTACTGGCACCACCCCTGCAGATTTTAAGCGTACAGCTAATCGACGAGATTTAACTACGCCGCCCATTGAAGAAACACTACTTGACTATATTCAGGCGGCACAGATGCCGGTGGTGTCGATTGGTAAGATAGGTGATATTTTTGCTCATCAAGGTGTTGATCGAGTGGTAAAAGGTCACAACAATATGGCCTTGATGGACGCCTTGCTCGAAGAAATGAAGACTTTTGACAAGGGCTTGTTGTTTGTCAATCTGGTTGATTTTGATAGCCTTTATGGCCATCGCCGTGATGTGGCAGGTTATGCTTGGGCTTTAGAAGAATTGGATAAGCGTCTACCTGAATTTGAACAGATGCTGGTACCTGGGGACTTGGTGCTGGCAACGGCTGACCATGGCTGTGATCCGACGATGCCAGGCTCTGATCATACGCGTGAGCATGTTCCGGTAGTATTTATTGGCCCTGATGTAAAGACTACCAACTTGGGCCAAAGAGAAACTTTTGCTGACATGGGGCAGACCATTGCAGCCCACCTTGGCTTGTCCCCCCTTAAAGTAGGTGTGGCATGCCAGACAATCTAAGTATTATGAGAGGCATTATTACCCATGCAACCTGAAGTTAAAGATATTGCCAAAATTGAGTTACATGGCCACCTAGAAGGCTGTATTTATCCTCAATTAGTGAGGCGTATCGCTAAACGCAATGACATCAGCCTTAAAGCGGATTTGTTTACTAGTGAAGATACCTTTGCTTGGAATAATTTTGTTGAATTTCTGGGCGCATACGATGAGGCTAGTTTTTGCCTTCGTAGTGGCCAAGACTATGAAGAAATTACCTATGAATATCTCAAGCAATCAGCAGCAGAAGGTGTTATCTATTTAGAGACCTTTATCTCACCTGATCATGCTAAGGATGTCGGCATTGGTTATGAGGATATGTTGCAGGGCTGCGTTCGGGCCATTGATCGAGCGGAAGCAGAATTTGGTATTGTTGGTCGCTTGATTATATCTTGTGTTCGCCACCTAGGCCCAGAGCGGGCTTTGAAGGTGGCTGAGTTGGCGGTACAAAACCCACACCCTTACGTTGTTGGGTTTGGTATGGGCGGCAATGAAATGATGTTTACCCAAGCTGATTTTGCACCAGCTTTTGATCTAGCCCACCAAGCAGGTCTAGGTTGTACCACTCATGCTGGCGAAATAGTGGGCCCAGAAAGTGTCTGGGATGCTATTGATAACTTGCCAGTGACACGCATTGGTCATGGCGTGCGCAGTGTAGAAGATCCTCAGCTAATGGGTGTTCTTAAAGAGCGTGGTATCGCTCTGGAAGTCTGTCCAGGTAGCAATTTGGCGCTGGAGGTTTTTCCAGACTGGGCGAGTCATCCCTTAAATCGTATTTTAGATGCTGGTATTCGGGTTAGCCTAAATGCCGATGATCCACCATTTTTTGCTACTACAACAGGCAAAGAATACCAAAATGCGATCGACCATTTTGGCTTATTATCTGAGCAACTGCGGGCTATTTCTCGCATGGCCGTTGAAGATGCATTTGCCGATGAACAAACCAAGTTGAGGTTGTTGTCGCGTATTGGATAACAAGAGAACAGTGCTTGATTTAATGAGTGCTTTTTTCAAACCAGCCGTCGGCCTCTGCTTTTGACAATATTGGTTCAACAAGCTCCCATAATTCAGGACAACCCTGAACAATGCGGGGCTTGCTAACAGCATCGATCTGGTGCTTTTGAATGCCATGTTGGCGCCAACTATGGCCATTATCATGCAAGTTGTGAATTAGAGGTAAGGCCCGATCTAAGGCTTTGGCAAACTTGGCTTCAGGTGTTTGTGCTGCTTCAAATTCATCCCAAAGAGCCAAGTACTGCCCCCCCATTTTATTGGGTAACATTCCCAGCAGGCGTGCAACGCCTGCTCGCTCGGCGGCCTGATGGGCGGGGTCTTGGGCAGCATAAACAATTACATCTCCGGCATCAATTTCGCCTAGATCATGAATTAACAACATACGTACTACGCGATTAATATCTACGGTTTGGGCAGCGTAATCTTGTAGCATGAGCGCCGCTAGAGAGACCTGCCATGAGTGTTCAGCTGAGTTTTCGTAACGGCCTAGATCTTTGGGTCTGGTTTTTCGGATCACAGCCTTGAGTTTGTCTATTTCTAGAATAAAACTGATGATATCTTGGAGTGGGCTTTGTGTCATGGTGGTTTCTATGCCTTTGCGGATAGTACAAATGTGCCTTGGTAATGGTATGGAAACATTTAAAAACAAGGTAGAATAATGCATCTTAACCTTGGGGAACTGCATGAGTAAACTAACCATTGCCACAGGCGCCGAAGCGGATGCTAAAGCACACCTGCAAAAACATGGCATCTATGGTAAATCCTCTTCGGTTGTATCGAATATATTTCGCATAAGTAACCTTATCCGCAATCATGCGGAAACCCATTTATTGCACGATTATGGTTTGTCGTTTAGTGGTTTTACGGCTTTATGGGTGTTGTGGGTTTGGGGTGAAATGGAAACCAATCAACTAGCCCAAGAAACCGGTGTTGCTAAAAGTACACTGACAGGAATTCTTAAAACTTTGGAACGTTCTGGCTATACCCAACGCCAACCTCATGCTGGGGATAAACGACGTGTCATTGCTTCGGCAACGGTTGAAGGGCAAGCGTTGATGCAAAAAATATATCCTATGTTTCACAAGATAGAAGATGATGCCGTATCAGCGTTATCTGATCAGGATTTAGATGCGACCAAAGACATGTTACGGGTTATATTGGCGACGGTGGCCAGTCGTTAAAATTCTTCCCTGCAAGATTCACTGTAGACAGTTTTTTTGTTGATGCTGGTCGTTCAGCAATTAGCACCATCCATAAATCAGGAGAGGGGCTCTAGCGTAATTGTTTGAACAGCTTTTTGAGATCAAAATCACAAGCTTCGATCATGGCCCAAGTTATGGGCTTTTTCATCTCTAAGAGCTTGCGGGCCGCCAAATGATTAGCAGGCATGTTAAGGGTGTCTACGGCCATCATTCTGCCCTTGCTTAGATGCACTACTGTGAGGTTGTTTGGCGTATTGCCTGGCAATACCTTGTGCTCAGCATCAAGGTTTCCTAAGCCCGCCATTTGTAACTTCAAATCACCTTGGTCAGACCAAAACCAAGGGGTCGGTATATAGGCTTTAGGAGCTTGGTGATGGCGCTCGGCAATAATGTTAGCAGCCACATTTGCGCCCTGATCGGTGGCGTTCTGTATGGATTCTAAGCGTAATAAATCTCCACCATAGGGAAATTCAGCCACATCTCCTACCGCATAGATATGCGAGTGACTGGTTCGGCCGAACTCATCTACAAGGATGCCATGGCCAGTGGTTAAATCTGCAGCCTGAGCCAGTTGCATATTAGCTTGGGCGCCAATGCCTGAAATTATCAAGTCTGCTTGGACAAAACCTTGGTTTGTTTGAACTCCTTGTTCAGTAATGGCAAGCACCTGGCAACCTGTGCGTATATCCATGCCCTGTTGCCGGTGTAGCTTAGTGACCGTTTCACCCAAGATTGGCGCCACAGATTTTCGTAATGCTCTAGGCCCAGTGATGAGCAGACTAACTTGCTTACCTATTTTTAAGGCCCCCGCAGCGATTTCACAACCGATGAAACCGCCGCCAATCACGGCGATGTGGTTAGCACTTTGTAGGCGTGGGCCTAAAGTTTGGATGTCGGCGTAGGTATACACGCTCATTGCTCGCTCACCACCTGGTACGGGTAAACGGCGTACTTTTGTGCCTGTGGCAATAACTAATTGTTGGTAGTTGAGTTGCTGACCATCTGCTAGGGTTACACTGCTGACGTCGGGGTTAATGCTAGTTACGGTGGTGTTTAAACGCAGGTCGATGTTGGCTTTCTCATAATATCCGTTGGCTTGCAGTAGTTCCATCGGTAAGGCAGCATCAAATACTGATTTTTTTGATAAGGGAGGGCGATGGTATGGAATTTGGCTTTCTGCTGAAAGCAGGGTGATAGGAGCGTCTGGATCCATTGTACGTAAACTTGCGGCCACCTTAACACCCGCATGACCGGCTCCGACAATCACAATTCCAGCCATAATCAGCTCTCGTTAATATTAGTAAAGTGAATCAAAAAAGCGACCCTTTGGGCCGCCTTATGGCAGCCTGTAATAGCTAACCTTCTTGTACGGTAACCTTGATGGCATTGAGGTCATTGGCAACAAAAATCTGGCAACATAGACGACTGGTTGCAAGAGGGTTGTCTATTTCCATGTCCAAGATTTCTTCCTCCATTTCGCCAGGGCCAGCTAGATTACCAGACACGTGATCTACAGATACGTGGCAAGTTGCGCACATACAAGAACCGCCACAAGCACCGGTTATGCCTTCTACGCCATTTTCAAGAGCTAACTTCATTAGGTGTTCGTTATTGTTGGCTTCAACGGTTATTTGGGTGCCATCAGTTTGGGTAAAGGTGACTTGAGTCATGGTGTAAATCCAATCAATATAATATTAAAAACGAGGCTGACTTTAATAATTCTAGCCCTCAAGGTCAACCCATATCTAGCTTCTTTACATGGCAGTTATGGAGCCTTGTAGAAAACATAGCCCCTATACGAAATTGAGATAAAAATCTGTTTCCCACTGGGAAGTTTGACTAATATAAGCCAAGTAGTTTTCCCATTCCTGTGTCTTTATACCTACATGGTTGTCAATAAGCTCTTGGCCGATGGCTTGGCATAGGTGAGTGTCTGCTACCAAAGCGGCTAGGGCCTCACCCAAGTTGTCAGGCGTGTGACGATCGGTGCTTTGTGATTCTAAACAATCCAACTCCTCAGCTGCTGGCAGGTCATAATCGTTTTGAATACCTAGCAAGGCTGCCTGTAAAGTGGCCGCTGCTGCTGTATAAATATTGGCCGAACAGTCACCCATGCGAAACTCGATGCGGGCTGTTGCCCCACGTTCGTCAGGTATACGTGTTGTTACGCCGCGGTGATCATAACCCCAGTTGGCCCAATAGCCAGATAGGCTGGCAGGCTGCAAACGGCGGTATGAGTTTACCGTAGGTGCCATAATGCCTGCTAGCCCTTCATGGTGCTTAACCAATCCAGCAATGGCTTGTTTGCATAATGTGGAAAGACCATCCTGTGTGTTTGTATCGTTGATAACATTATTGCCAGCCGCGTCAGAGAAGCTGAAATTGACATGCAGGCCGCTGCCACCTCGATCAGCAATGGGTTTGGGCATAAAGCTCAATAAAAAACCATTAGCCGTGTAGATCTCTTTGGCCATCGTTTTAAATAGCAACAGATCGTCAATGGCTGCCATTGCTTCGCCGTAGCGTAGTGTCAACTCAAACTGAGAACAATCAAATTCAGAGTTAAATGACTCCAATTCAATACCCATCGCTTCAGCCTGTTCCCAAACTTGATCAATTAAACCTAAGGGATCAACGCTAGAACCAGCGCCATAAACGTAGGCCCCGGGTGTGTCGTAGGGGGTCCAATTTCCCTGAGCGTCTTTTTCAAATACAAAGGCTTCCAGTTCAATACCAATATTGACTGATAGTCCCATGTCAGCATAAGCTGCCAAAGCTCGTTTGAGCGCATTACGACCGTTTACCGCAATTGGATTGCCCTTGCTGTCTGTCAGATCAACGATAGCCACTCCGGTATCAGCTTCCCAACCAAGGCGGATATCTTCAGCTTTATAGTGACCTACCATGTCAGGCAAGCCGGTTAATAAGCCACTGCCTTCAACCGGCAGTAGGTCACGGTCGAAAGTCAGGCCGTATGCTGTTTGGCAAAATCGGGCCTGGCCATGGGCTGCCGTGGCTGCTGGCTGGTACTTGCCACGCGCTAAGCCTAGATGGTCAGCGTATATAGTGCGAATGCGTCTAAAGTTGGTCATTAATTTACTCTCTATTTAAAATTATTATTAACTGATTATGCTGCTAATTTAAAGCCTACCATAAGGGATTTTATGCCACGAATAAAGTTAGAGCGCAGATACTTTTCTGGTGCTAATTGCTGCATTGCGTCGACCCGACGAATCAGTTCCTGCAAGGTAACACGAACCTCTAGGCGAGCTAGCCACATGCCCAAGCATGCGTGGGGCCCACCTTGACCAAAAGCCATGTGTTGGTTGGGAGAGCGGGTTATGTTAACTGTTTCGGGCGATTCGAATTGGCGCTCGTCAAAGTTGCCAGACGTGAACCACAACAGTACCTTGTCTCCCGCTTTGATGGTTTTGCCATGCAATTCATAATCAGCTAGGGCGGTGCGGCGAAAATGCAGAGTAGGGGCGGCGTAACGGATAAATTCTTCAACAGCGGTATCCCATATGGGATCATCGTTGGCTTTGTCTTTTAGTTGTGCAAATAATTGAGGTTGGTTGCATAGGTGATACATGGACATGGCCAAACTATAGCGAGTGGTGTCGTTACCCGCGGCTACCGCTAGGGCAAAAAAATTCTTAAACTCCAATTCACTTAACCGCTCTCCGTCTTTATTTGGCTCTAGCAATAAAGATAGCACATCATCCATGTTGGTATGCAAACGTTGCACCATTTGCTGCTTGGCGTAATCATAGATTTCTTTGCCAGCCGGAGAACGGAAGGGCATAAAGCGGTACTCGTCCGTATTAACCTTGTCGATAACGTGATTGGTAAAATCAGGATCCGAATTGGCAATGAGTTCGTCACCTTTGTCGACCAGCCAGGCACCATCTTCATCCGGTGTGCCTAATACCCGACCAAGCATGCGCATGGGTAGTTTGCGGGCGATCTGTTTTACCACATCAATTTCATTATTTTGTAGTGCTGTTTCACAAACGTCGATAGCTAGTTCACGTACAAGGTCTTCGTATTTGGCAATCATTTTTTGTGAGAAAGCGCGGTGCAAAATCATGCGCTGGCGTGTGTGTTCTGGTGGATCTGTTTCCTGAAAGGTGCGACGCGCCATATATTCTTCTTCTGTTTGTTCTTCTAAGCGTATGCCTTTAGCTGAACTAAATATGTGAGGTTGCCGGTTGAGTTCTTTGATATCTTCGTAGCGAGTGATGGCCCAAAAACCCTTACCACCGTCGCTTTCCTCGACCCATGCGCAGGGGTCTTCGTCACGTAAACGCTTGAATGTGGCACTAGGAAAACCGCTAGTAAAGGTATCATGACTGGTGATATCAACGTATGCGTCTTGATTCATAATGGGTGACCGTGAATTAGAATTATCGTTTGGTACCGAACAAACTAATCGTTGCTATGCCATCATGTCAAGAGGGCATTGGAAAAAATGCTAACTAATGGGGCGTTTCTTGATCATTTTATAAAGCTTCATTATATCTCCACTATGCATTCATTATGGCTTCAGCATTGTATGTTGCAATAGGCTCTGTAGAAATTTGCGACTGACTTAGAGCTCAAGAGGGCATGTTGAGCGGTGCATTAACTGACAAAAGATTAAGGAAACGACAATGAGCACACTGACATGGTCAATTTGGGCCGCTAGTTTAATCCTCTTAGCCAATCACATGGTGGGCACTTTAGCGGTATCGCTATAAATTGATCAACTCCCGCTCATAAAACTCTCTTCAAGGGTGTACTTGTCCGGTGACAGCAGCCAGACAGGGCGCTGTTCTCTTTGGGGCTCATGTGATTTCACAGCGGCTGTAGAGAACCTTTCCCCAAAGCCTAGCTTTGGGGGTTTTTCTTTTCTGTGAAGGCGGCAATCGCCGCCTGAGTTTCATCCGCCATTAAATTACAAACCATGTAGTTGCTAGCATACTCATAGGCTTCAGCGAGTGACTTTTGAGATTGTGGATAGAACATGGCTTTTCCTGTTTTTACGGCTACAGGTAGCTTATTACAAATGGTTTCTACTAGCGCAAGGGTGGCAGCTGGCAATTCTTCGGCCTGGCTTATGCGGTTGATGAGCCCTTTTTGTTGTGCTTCATGGGCATTGATAAACTCGCCGGTTAGGAGCATTTCCATGGCGTGTTTGGGCGCAATATTGCGGCTAAGCGCTACCGCAGGGGTAGAACAAAACAGGCCAAGGTTGATGCCCGATACAGCAAAGCGAGCGGTGTCTGATGCGATGGCTAAATCACAACTAGCTACTAGCTGGCAACCCGCGGCTGTCGCAATGCCTTGTACTTGGGCAACCACGGGAATGGGCAGGTCAACAATACTTTGCATAAACTGACTACACTGCTGAAAGAGTTTCGAATAGAAGGCATCGTCAACGTTGGCGCGTATTTCTTTAAGGTCATGTCCGGCACAAAAAGCTTTACCTTTGGCATTAATAACCACACAGCTTAGGTCGTCGCGAAGTGCTATATCATGCATAGCGTGTTGAAGTTCATTTAGCATATCTTTCGACAGAGCGTTAAAACTGTCCGGTCGATTTAAAGTTAGCTCAATCCATTTATCGTGTTCTTTTATTAGTAAGTTGGTTTGTTGTGTCATAAGCTATCAACCCTTAATTAGTTGCTGTAGCAAAAGCAAAGTAAGTAATATGGCGTTTAATATACAGTATATAATTAGAGTAGTAACTCCATCCATATCACCTTAGTGTTAATAGTACATTGCGTGATCTGTGTTGTTAGTCAAGAAAACAAGAGAAAGGCACCAAGTACCCATAACTAACCAGTCAATCTCTATTGTGACGCTATATGAGGGTAAAGCAGACTCAACTTAATCCAAACAAGTGATGCCTTGGTGGCGTCTGTTTAGGGACAGCAGGTAGGTATAGATAACAGGCAACCACGGCATGAGCTAATGGCCATGTCACTGTTACACAAGTTATGGAGTTGCAGTAAGGTTTGTGTCAAGTGGGCTTTGGTATTCTCTGTCAACGTTATTCGATGTTAGTTGAGGATGGCTAAGTGAAAACCTTTATCGGGACTCTAGTCTTTGTAGGACCTCATGCTCAAACTATCCTGAACTATTTACGTCAAGGGCAGTAAGTGGCCTATGTGTCCACTTGAATTGGCGCTATTAGAGTCGTTTAAATCCGCGTACATTGTTGGAAAAACTATTAGGTAAAACTATGTCTATCACTTTTAATAAGTCATTTACCCAGCAGGAATCAATTCCCGAAGCAGGTATAGATGCAGCGGTAGAACTCATGCGTACGGGGCGTCTGCACCGTTACAATAGCGTTGGCAGTGAGCTGTCAGCGGCGGCTCTGTTGGAACAGGAGTATGCCACTTGGCAAGGGCGCCCCTATTGCTTAGCGTGCACCTCTGGCGGCTATGCTATGCAAATAGGCTTGCGGGCGATGGGAGTACAAGTTGGTGATGCGGTTTTAACCAATGGTTACACACTGGCACCTGTGCCGGGTGCTATCGTTAACGTGGGTGCCAATCCAGTATTGGTTGAAATTGATGAAAACTATCATTTAGATTTGGTCGATTTGCGCGCCAAAGCTATCTCAAGTGGAGCAAGAGTGCTGGTGTTGTCACTTATGCGCGGCCACATTCCGGATATGACGGCCTTGATACAGGTATGTGATGAATTAGACTTGGCGGTGCTGGAAGACTGCGCTCATACCATGGGAGGTAGCTGGCAGGGCCAACGCTCAGGCAATTTTGGTGTCATGGCGGCTTTTAGCTTACAAACTTATAAGCACATGAATACCGGTGAGGGTGGCTTATTAGTGTGCAATGATGAGCAGATGATGGCGCGTGCCATTATGCACTCAGGCTCCTACATGTTGTATGAGCGCCATGGTGCCGCTCCGGCACCTGAGGTGTTTGAAGAGGTTCGTTACGTTAGTGCCAATATGTCAGGGCGTATGGACAATTTACGTGCGACCTTGGCTTTAGCGCAACTACCCGAATTGGAAGGTAATTGTGTGCGCTGGAATGAACGTTATGATTTGCTGTTTGCTAAGCTGTCGCAAGTGCCTGGCCTGTATTTGCCTAGACGCCATAAAGATGAACATTATGTAGGCAGCTCCATACAGTTTATGGCGAAAGGCATTAAAACGGAGCAAATTCCCGATTTTGTGCGGGCCTGTGCTGAACAGGGAGTGGAATTGAAATGGTTTGGTGAAGCCGAGCCTAGAGCCTTCACTAGTCGCTACGATAGTTGGCGTTATCTGGCACCTCAATATTTGCCTCACACACTTTCTGTACTCGAAAAAACTTTGGATATGCGAGTGCCTTTAACTTTTGACCTTGAAGATTGTGCACTAGTGGCTGATATCATAGCTGAACAGTGTAAGCGGTTTGTTGATTAGTATCTCCCCGTATGAAAAGACAGTGTTGCCATCTGGTCTTATTACTAGACTATGGTTGCAGCACCAAAAAGACATTCGAATGTAATATTATCTTAATGCTGAATGTGTGAATAAATAGCTTATTGCTCAACAAGCTAGCAGTTGACGTCGACTCATAAGCCCGTTAAATTGTTGTTTGTTAGTATGAATGTTGATTCAATAGCGCCGCGCAGCCACTAGGTAACAATGACATGAAAGCACTGGAGTTTGGTAGCCCAATTCAATTGCAAACAGAGCGTTTGCGCTTGCGACAGTGGCGTTTGCGAGATTATACGGTGTTTGCTCAGATGAACGCTGATCCTGAGGTTATGCGTTACTTTCCATCAGCACTGACGCGCGAAGAAAGTGATGCCATGGCTGAACGTATCCAATCCTTAATCATTGCCAAAGGCTGGGGCCTATGGGCTGTTGAGCGCATTGAAGATGAACGTTTTGTGGGTTTTGTTGGCTTGCACGAGCCAACCCATGATTTCAGCTTTAGCCCCTGTGTGGAAATTGGCTGGCGCCTGTCCCGAGATACCTGGGGACAAGGTTATGCCACGGAAGCCGCTAACGTTGTCGTAGAATTTGCTTTTGAGCAGCTTAAACTGGATAAGCTGATGTCGTTTACGCCTAAACTTAATACGCGTTCCATGGCTGTAATGGAACGCATTGGCATGCACAATACCCACCAAGACTTTGATCATCCTGCTTTAGCGCAAGATGACGAATTACTGCATCATGCACTATATTGTATTACCAGAGAGCAGTGGCAAGCGTTATAAGACAAATCTTCTAACTGGGCTTAGCTTAATCGTTATCAGCCAGTATTAAATCTGCTGCTTTTAGTGCCACCATCATGGTAGGCGCATTGGTATTACCAGAGGTGATATTGGGAAAAATCGAGGCGTCGGCGATACGTAATCCAGCGAGGCCGTGTACCAGTAAATTTTCATCAACTACATTGATCTGCTTATCAGGCCCCATGGCACAAGTGCCACTGAGGTGATAGATAGAGTTACCCTCACGTTGAAAGTACTGCAGCATCTCATCATTGTTATTAACTTGTGATGCGGGTTTTTCTTCGCCTAGAGTCATGGTTTGCAAACTCGGCGCCTGAGCAATTTTTCGCACTAGATTACCGGCTTGTATGGATTCTTGACGATCGTGCTCTGTAGACAAAAAATTGAAGTCAATTTGTGGGGCATTATTTGGCATTGCATGATTAATGTGAACACTGCCGCGACTTGTTGGTCGGCAGGCATTGACAGCTATCAAATAGCCCGAGTAGGGTAAAGGTGTCAGTTTGGCGTTGGGGTTGGTCGGGATTTCATAGGACAAGGGATTGAAGTACATTTGAATGTTGGCATGTTCTTCAGAGTCGCTACCGCGAAAAAAACCACCAGCTTGATTGACACTCAAAGACAAAGGGCCTTTGCGTCCTAGGGCGTATTGCAGACCAGCTTGTATCTTGCCTGACAGGCTACCGAAATCATCATTGAGGGTGCGGCGGTTGGCACGATAATAGAAGCTGGCACAGAGGTGGTCTTGCAAGTTTTCACCTACTCCAGGCAAATCAAGCAGGCACTTTATGCCAATTTTTTGCAAGCGAGATTGTTGGCCGATGCCCGAGGTTTCCAATAGTTGTGGGTTGGCCACGGCACCGGCACATAAAACAACTTCTTTGGCGACGCTGACCTGTTTCGCTTGTCCTTGGTGCACAACTTCGACGCCTTTGACTTGGCAGTCCTGCAGCATCAATCGGTTGACCTTAGCATGGGTCCAAAGGCTCAAATTACGGCGCTTAAGGGATGGTTTGAGATAAGCGGTGTAGCTAGACTCACGCTTACCTGCTCGAATATTAGTGTCATAGATGCCTGCACCTTCAAAATGCTGACCGTTAAAATCACTATTTTGTGGCAAACCAGTTTCCTGAGTAGCTTGTAAAAAATTCTGACAAATTGGGTGTGCATTGGTGGCCATTGGCGTTATTCCAATGGGTCCGTGTGCACCCCTATAGTCGGTTTCACCTTGGGGGTGTTGCTCTAGCTGTTTGAAATAGGGCAATACTTGATTATAAGCCCAGCCAGGGTTACCCGCTTTAGCCCAGTCATCAAAATCACGGCGGGCACCGCGCACATAGATCATGGCATTAATGGAACCAGAACCGCCTAAACCTTTGCCACGTGGCACATAGAGCTGGCGATTGTTCATGTTTACTTGCTTTTCACTGTAGTACATATAGTTGTACTTGGGATGGTAATAGGTAGCACCAAAGCCAGCAGGTACGCTGATCCACGGGTTGTGTAAACCACCACCCGTTTCGAGTAACAAGACACTATAACGTCCACTTTGGCTCAAGCGTTCTGCCACGATACAGCCAGCCGACCCCGCGCCGATAACAATATAATCAACCTGCATTTATGGATTACTCATTCGTCTTTGTCTAAGCCTTTCCAATCTTCAGAACCGTTGCTCTGGCTGACGTCATAGGGGCGCTTATCCATGATCAGATGAAGACGCTTTTGTTGGTATGGGGAGTGGGCTTTCACTACCTCCATATTGAGGCTGATACCCAACCCCGGTTTATCATTAGGAATAATATAACCCTTTTGCCAATCAATCTTTTCTTCTACTACTTCAGCATGAAAACCGTCCCAAGTACCAATGCTTTCTTGTATTAGAAAGTTAGGGGTAGCGCTAGCAAGTTGGATACTAGCAGCAGCGCCAATGGGGCCGTTGTATAGGTGGGGGGCGATCTGACAATAATGTACTTCTGCCAAGCTGGCAATCTTTTTGGCTTCAAGTATGCCGCCAACACGGCCCAGATTCATTTGTAGAATGGAGGCGGCTTTATGCTCTAGCACGTCGTGAAACTCATACTTGGTTGTAAGGCGCTCACCTGTAGCAATGGGGATACTTGTTTTGGCGGCCACCTGTGCCATGGCCGCGTTCTGTCCGGGTGGTACAGGTTCTTCAAACCACAGTGGGTCATAGGGTTCGATACGCTTGGCAAGGCGAATAGCTGAAGCGGGTGTCATTTGGCCATGGGTGCCAAATAGTAGGTCACAATCATTCCCTACCGCGGCCCGTATTTTTTTGCAAAAATCGGCGCTGCGCTCTAACGCCGCCAGAGAAATTTGGTGGCCAGAGTAAACACTATAAGGGCCAGCTGGGTCAAACTTAACCGCGGTGAAACCGAGCTCCCTGTTGGCGATTGCACATTCAGCTGCCAATTGCGGGCAATCGTAGTTGTGTTTACCATTTTTGTCGACAGGGTATAAATAGGTATAGCTGCGTAGTTTATCATGTACCTTGCCACCAATTAGCTCGTACACGGGTTTATTACAAGCTTTGCCAATGATATCCCAGCAAGCCATTTCCAAGCCGCTAAAAGCGCCCATCATAGTGAGGTCGGGGCGCTGTGTAAAACCACTGGAGTAACATTGGCGATAAAAGCGCTCTATATGATGTGGGTTGTGGCCTTTTAAATAACGTTCAAAGGTATCTTTAAGGGCGGCCTCTATCACTGTGGGATGAAAGGTGGAGGCATAGACCTCCCCAACACCGGTAATGCCGCACTTGGTGGTGAGGTTAACAAATATCCAATACATGCCGCCAATGTGAGGTGGCGGTACGGCAACTACGTGAGTTTGTAAGCGTTCTACTTGCATAATGGCCCTCGTACTTGTTTTTCGTTGCAGTGTAGCGGTTAGTTGGGCAGGTTGCTATGGTTTTCACCAGCTTTTATTGCTTGATCCATGGCTAGTCGCCAGCGGACAAAAAGAGTAAAATTAAGTTCCTATCCTGGCCATTAAAAATGGTTGTCCATGTCACTTAACGAGAAACCCTATGCTTAAAAAATTGGCCCTTATTTTAATATTCATTAGTGGCGGCTTTATGTTAGTGGAAAGAGCGACTATGTTGGTCTCTAAAACAGCTGGAAAATTGTATTGCGGGGCCGATTATATGCAGCCGGTAGAGGGTTATATTGGTACTATGTCATGCGGTTTCAACGCAGATATATACGTGACTATTTTCCTTTTTAGTATTATGTTTATTGGCATGTTTAGCTTTTTGTTTGGTGCCATGAGGGCCAAACCTGACAGTGAACAAGAGTGATTTTTTACATTACCGAGCTTGATCTAGCGATTTTTCCAACATGGCGACGTTATGATAGCGGCCAAATTTGTAGCCGACCTCATTTAGTCGGCCTGTTTCAACAAAACCAAAATTAGCATGCAGTGACATAGAAGCCTCATTGGGTAAAGCAATGACAGCATAGAGGCGATGAAAATGTTGCCCGGCATTGGCAATCAAACTATTGTAAAGTTGAGTGCCTAAACCCTTCGACACTTGTTCTTGGTTGGTGTAGACAGTGACTTCTGCTGAACGGCTATAGGCTGTTTTAGGGCGAAATGCAGAGGTATAGGCAAAGGCCGCAATGACACCTTGTTGCTCTGCCACTAACAGTTGGTATGGACCATTGTTAAATGCCGCAAACCATTGATGGCGTTTGGTTAAATCCCAGATTTGTTCATCAAAGGTGATAGCTGTATTGATGACATAATGATTATAGATTTTATTTATGGCCAATAAGTCTCCTGTATCTGCTTGTCGCACTTTAAACATGACTAGATCCTAACTACTAATAGATTTGGCAAGGCGCTTGGCGCTTGCATGGTGGCGTTGTATCAGTTCTGGCACATCCAAGTCTAATATGGCCCCTTCCTTTACGCGCCATTGACCTTTGATCATGACCGCGTCAGCCTGTTGAGCACCACACAATAGCAGCGCGGCCAAGGGGTCATGGCTGCCACTAAAACGCATTTCATCTAGTTTGAAGCATGCGATGTCGGCTTGTTTTCCCACTACTAGTTCGCCAATATCGTCACGCCCCAACATTTTTGCACTACCAGATGTTGCCCAACGGTAGGCATCAAAATGGCTCACATTGGCATCGTATTTTAAACGTTGCAGGTACAAAGCTTGGCGGACTTCTTGAATCATATTAGAACCATCATTTGATGCTGATCCGTCAACCCCCAGCCCAACAGGGCACCCGGCAGCTTCTAATTGACGTACAGGGGCCATGCCTGAGGCAAGCATCATATTTGATGTCGGGCAGTGGCATATGCCTGTGCCTGCTGCACCTAGGCGGACAATCTCATCGTCATTAAAATGAATACCATGGGCAAGCCATGTTTTGTTGTGTAACCAGTTCACGCTTTCTAAATAGTCCACTGTGCGTAGGCCAAAACGTTGTATACAGAAGTTTTCTTCGTCAATGGTTTCAGCCAAATGGGTATGTAGCATCACACCATGTTGGTGGGCTAACTTGGCTGATTCTTGCATTAGGTCGCGGCTTACAGAAAAGGGTGAGCAGGGGGCAAGGGCAATTTGTAACATGCTGCCTATGCTGGCATCGTGATAACGTTGAATGACCCGCTCGCTGTCTGCCAGAATATCATCTTCACTTTGCACCGTAGATTGGGGCGGTAGGCCGCCATCTTTTTCGCCTAGGCTCATGGAGCCTCGTGTTATGGTCATGCGCATGCCCATCTGCTGTGTTGCTTGCGCTTGAATATCCATGGCGTCGGTGATGTTATTAGAAAACAGGTAGTGATGGTCAGCGGCGGTTGTGCAGCCTGACAGCAGCAGTTCGGCTAGCGCTAATTGTGTCGCATTTTGTACCATATCTCCTTGTAAACCAGCCCACACGGGGTATAGGCTTTGTAACCAGCCAAATAGTGGTTTATTAAGCGCCCTTGGTAAGGCTCTGGTAAGGGTTTGGTAAAAATGATGATGACCATTAACCAAGCCTGGTAGCAGCACCCAACGCCGGCCGTCAATCACGTCATAGTCAGGATAGCTAGGCTCTTCTTCCTTGGCAATTAATTGGGCAATGGTGCCGGTATGTGTATCAATTAGCAGACCGTTCTCTGCGTCTTTAGCAAGTATAGCCAGCGGGTGTTTGATCCACAGGTATCGATGTTCTTTCATGGTTGATCTGCTATTTTGTTGGCATCATTATATTGGCGTTAGTGTAGCAAAAGGTTGATTAATTGGGCAGTGTCAAAAAGCTTGCGCTAGGTCAATTTTTTGGCACTAGAAAATTGCCTTAGGTCAATTTACGGTCTGCTTAATCGGGTAAGCTGAACACATCAATCAGCTTAGGAGAAATTGCCATGTTTGGCATCGATGCATATACTTTTGAAACGGTTTGGCCTAGTTTGGCACTGATTGTCATTATGGTTAGCGCTTTAGTGTGGGGTTACGTTAAGGTGCGTAAATTAATCGACGAAGACAGTAAAAAGTAATTCTAGTAATCAGTTAGACTATTGTCTTTGGTGGGGCTTGTGAGCGATACTTACAAGCCTTTTTTTGTGGACAATAATAATGCAGTTATTTGCACACCGAGGTGTCAGTGCGTTGGCACCTGAAAATTCCTCACGTGCCTTTGAGATGGCCTTGACGGCACAAGCGGACGGCATTGAGTTGGACGTCCGTGGCGTTGCAGACAAGGCGATGGTGATCCATGATGAGGACTTGCAACGCACCACTAATGGTAGTGGCTCAGTTTACAATTTAAGTTTTTCTCAATGGCAACAATTGGATGCTGGTGATGGTAAGCCACCGCCAGTATTGTTGGATGTGTTGGCTATGGTCGCTGGAAAGTCTCAGGTCAATATAGAATTAAAATGTTGTTCAGCTATTAAGCCTGTGATGAAAGATATAAAGCAAGCGATGGCTTTATATGGATTTGAGCCTGAGCAACTTTGTCTTTCGGCTTTTGATCATCATATTTTAAAGGCGGTCCGCTGTGAGTTACCAAGCCACCCAGTGGCGCCATTAATTAGTGCTTGCCCCTTAGACTATGCGGCCTGTGCCGAACCTTTGATTGCTCAAGCTATTCATTGTCATGTCGAAACAACAAACCTTGAGTTAGTAGAAGATGCTCATGCAAGGGGCCTGGATGTTCGTGTTTATACAGTTACCCGAGAGCTTGACCTACTACGCATGCGAACATTGGGAGTTGACGCGGTATTCGTTGATGATATTCATTGGGCACAAGCCGTGTTGGCCCACTAATTAATTGCTATAGGACGACGGTCTGATTATTGATTAGCTGTGACCATTTTGGCGGCGAGCCCATAGGATGGTTAACAGCAGTATAAACAATAACGGGATTGACATGATATTAATGATTTTCCAACTACTCACATTTAATAACCAACCAGCGGACAAAGATGCTAAGGCTTGGAATCCAAATACCATAAAATCATTAGCTGCTTGAGCACGGTATTTTTCGGAGTTTCGGTAACAATTGATAAGTAGTGCCGTGCCCGTAATAAATAAAAAGTTCCAACCAATACCCAGCAACACAAGGCTAACCCAATAACCCGTCACAGACTGGTCAAATTGGCTCTCAATGACACAACCCAGCAATGCCAATATGCCTAATAGCATGATACTTTGATGGCCATAACGTCGGATCAGTTTGCCTGTGAAAAGAGATGGCAAAAACATGCCGACAATATGCCACTGGATGACTACGCCTGTGTGATACAAGCTGTGACCGTCCATGACATGCATACTAATAGGTGTCGCTGTCATGACAAAGCTCATAATGCCATATCCAATACCAGCCGCCATGATAGCTAGAATAAAGTTGGGTTGTTTGGCTAACTCTTTAATGGAGCGCCCGTCATCAGCGTCACTAGCTTGTTTTTGATCTGTATTGGTTAACCAAGACAGAATCAATGCAGGCATCAATACCATTACAGCTAAGGCAATATAAGAACCGACAAAAGGTGCACTTGGTAACAGATTCTTAGTTAGGTTGGCGACATTGGGCCCAAGAAAGGCACCAGCTATACCGGCTAATAGTATGTAAGAAATAGCTGTGGGTGCATATTCTGGTAGTACACTTTCTGCCGCGGCAAATCGGTATTGCTGTACAAAAGCCACGTTTAAGCCAATGCAAAAACAGGCTAGGCAATATGCCCAAAAATTTGCCATGTCAATGGCTAAGGCACCCATTAGGGAGGCGCCACTAGCAAAAATCGCGGCGCCAATAAAGCCAAAACGCCGGCCTTTCTTGCTCATGATTAAAGAAGCGGGGACTGTGCCACTGGCCATGCCGACGACCATAGATGCCACAGGCATTGTGGCTAGCGCGGGCGATGGCGTCAATAGTGAGCCTATGATGCCACCAAGGAAGATAGTGACATTAGCGCTGGTAAATGCAAACACCTGAGCTAGGCACAACAACCAAATATTACGAGGGCAGTTTTGAAAAGGCATGGCAAATGAGTAGGTTAGGGTATTAAAACGTACATAGTAACTGAAGTAACCATAACTTCCCACTTCATTAACACGCTCTGCTTGCGCATGCGCTATGCTTCATGATAGTTTGAAACGAACGTTTCAAACGTTATTTGTTAAAAGGGCAATAATTAGTGAAAAAAGCAACTGTTGAACGCATACTTGATACGGCGGAGTTTGAATTTGGAGCGCATGGTTTTGTTGAAACATCTTTACGCACCATAACCAGCAAAGCGGGGGTGAACCTAGCGGCGGTTAATTACCACTTTGGTTCAAAAAAAGGTTTAATACAGGCTGTAGCCAATCGCTTCTTTGAACCGCTCACTGTAGGCATGCAAAAGCGATTGGAGGTGCTCGGCACTCAACATGATAATCATCATCAAGTGTTGACCGAGTTGTATCGAGGGTTATTGCTTGAAACACTCACTATTGCCCAGCGCACCCCTTCTAGGGTGGCCCTGTTCGCACGCTTAATTAACTCAGCGTACAGTCAGTCCCAAGGTCACCTGCGAAAGCACCTTACTCATCAATATGCGCCACTTTTCTTGTTGCTTATGCAAATCATGCGAGAACATATGCCTAGTATGAATCACGAACAGTTTTTTTGGCGTTTTCATCACCTGCTAGGCATGATGGTTTTTACCTTGTCAAACAGTGAAGCCTTGGCGGCTATCTGCGCGGTAGAATATGCTGCTCAACGTGAGTTGCCAGAAATTCTGCAGCAACTAGTGTCGGTGCTGGTTGCCGCATCAGAGGCTCCAGTTACCCCAATGGAAAAGCTAGCATAAGGAGTTTAGCTAAAATGTTGCATGAATTTAATCAATTTCTATCTATTGTTGATGCTGACCTATTGTTGTTAATTAAAATAGGCTTGCTAATTGCTGTCATTGTTTTAGCCCAATGGTTAACAAACAACTGGATAACCCGTTATGCGCAGCGACAGCAACAGTTAGATATAACCTTGCTTCACGCGGCACGGCGACCTTTGTTGTTAGGCTTGTGGTTACTTGGGTTTAGCTGGATAGGGGAAGTTTTGGCTAGCGCCATAAAAAATGAATCACTCGCGCTATTGAGCCAGATTCGTGAACCTTTGTTAGTTATATTATTAGCCTGGTTTTTAATACGTGTTATCTCGATATTGCAGGCTTTGCTATTAAGCCCTTCGGCGAGTCGTCTAGCCTGGGATGCCAGTACTGCTGAAGCCGTAGGTAAGGTGCTCAAAATTATTGTGGTGATTAGCGCTCTGCTAATGATGATGCAGTTGTTTGGTTTGTCTATATCAGGTGTGTTGGCCTTTGGCGGTGTTGGTGGTATTGCAATCGGTTTTGCTGCCAAAGATATGTTAGCCAACTTTTTTGGTGGGTTGATGATCTATATGGATCGCCAGTTCTCGGTGGGTGATTGGGTTCGCTCTCCGGATAAACAAATTGAAGGTACGGTCGAACATATTGGCTGGCGCGTTACACGTATTCGTACCTTTGATATGCGCCCTTTATATGTGCCTAACGCGACCTTTACAAGCATTTCCGTAGAAAACCCGTCACGCATGAGTAATCGCCGCTTCTATGAAACTTTTGGTCTTCGTTATGCTGATCAAACTCACGTTGCAGCTATCGTGGCAGATATTAAAGCCATGCTACTTGGTCATGAAGCCATTGATACGGGACAGACCCTAATGGTGAACTTGAATGAATTCAACAGCCATAGTGTGGATTTCTTTGTTTACTGTTTTACTAAAACTACAGCTTGGGCTGAGTTTCACGTCATTAAACAGGAGCTATTGCAGAACATTGCTGATATTGTTGAGCACCATGGGGCTGAATTTGCCTTCCCAACTCAAAGCTTGCATATCATGCAGCAAGACAATGATCCACAGCCATGACGGATAAACACTATATCTTTGGCTATGGCAGCCTCATGAATAGCAATAGCCGCCGCATTACGGGGATAGCTGGTGATTCTATCCCTGTCAGGGTGTCTGGCTTGCAGCGCTACTGGGTAAGCCTTAACGGTGTAAATATGCGCGCTGTGGGGGTAAGGGCAGAAGCGCAAAGCCAATGCAATGGTATATTGTTTGAAGTGCCGGCTAACGAGCTTGAAAAGTTTGATGTGCGCGAAAGTGGTTATGTGCGGCAAGCCCTAACCCCTGAACAAATACACTACTTGCCCCCCCAGGCAATGGTGTTACCAGAAACCCACGCCGTATGGGTATATGTGTATCCTACTTGTCCTTATGAGTCTCAGTTTAGCCCAATCTCTCAGTCCTACTTGGATGTGATCTTATTGGGTTGTATGGAAATTGGAGAGCACTTTGCCAAAGAGTTTTTGCAAAATACGCTGCTCTGGCAGGACTGGCATAATGATCGCCTAAAACCACGGTACTTACGTGCTACACCACACAGCCAAGAAGCGTTATTGGATACTTTAATTGGTGAGTTTCGTTCAGAGTTGGCCCACCGTTATTAGTCGACAAGAGGCACAGTAATAGCTTTGCTTATTGGGCTGGTGACGTTGCTTGATGTCTCAGGCAAGGCCTCAGGTTTCTTAGGTGTCTCAGTGGTGAGGGCGGATTCATGTGACTGTGTCAAAGGTTTAGGCAGGGGCCCTGTTGATAGATCATAAGGATCAAATCTTACCAGCAATAGCAACTTTGGGTGATCAAGGTAATGCAATTCAACGCTACGCATTTTGCGTTGCTGCTGCATAGTATAACGTTGACTTACACCTGCTTGAACTCTTGGGTAGTTAAATAGTTGATTTAGCTGTGCTTGGTTGGTGTCTTTGGATTCGATAAATTTGTTGAGATGCAGGTTGGTGTGCAGGTGTAAGTAGCGTCCTAAACTAACTCCAACCGCGCCTTCGAGTTCATGTTGCCCAGTGCTTATTTTGTGGCCTTGAATCTGTATCCAAGTCGGTGCTTTTTGTTTGATAATATCCATGGGCCAGGCTTCGTGGAACAATATTCTGTATTGACCAGAATTGGTTAGACGTTTGGCAATAGAGTTTAAACGGCGCCACTCTTTTGGTTGCCGAGTGTAAGCTTGTGAACCGATGTTGGGATAATCTTTTAGGTAATGATTACTCAGGACTGCAGGGGCCCGTTGCTTGGGGTGTTGTTCTTCATCAATGGCGTTGGTTAGGCGTTCGGCAATGATGATTTCGACTTGGTACCAGCGCACATCAGCGCCATACGCTGGCGTCATGATCAAAGCCATGGTTAACCCAACGAAAGATATAAGTGGCATCCAAGCCTGTTTATAAAAAAGATAGCGCATTATTTAACCAGTTGTTTTAACAGATCCTCAACGCGTTGGAAACGTGTCTCGTGATGTTCCATGGGTAAAGTAAAACGCAACTGGTTACTACCTTCAAGTTTAAATTGTCTTGGTTGTGTTTGTACTAATGTGACTAACGCCATTGGTTCTACCTGCGTTTGTTTGTCAAACTTTATTCGGCCACCTTGTGCTGAGGCCTCAATTTTGCTGATGCCAATTGCCTGTGCACGCAGTTTCAGGCGTGTTTGGCGGAATAGACTTTTGATTGCTTCAGGCAATAAACCAAAGCGGTCAATCATCTCTACTTGCAGTTCTTTTAAAGTGCCATTGTTTTGTGCATTTGCGATGCGTTGATACATGATCAGGCGATTATGCACATCGGGTAGATAGCTTTCTGGAATTACCGCGGGTAGGTTCAGATTGACCTCCGTACCGCGCTGGAGGGGTTGATCAAGGTTGGGCGTTTCGCCCTTTTGCATGGCCTCTACGGTGGCATTAAGCATTTCCATGTACAAGCTAAACCCGATACTTTGCATTTGGCCACTTTGCTCTTCGCCTAATAATTCGCCAGCACCGCGTATTTCTAGGTCATGGCTAGCTAGAGTGAAACCGGCACCCAAATCGACCGTTGATTCTATGGCTTCTAGACGCTTCGTGGCATCTTTGCTGAGTACTTTGGGGTGAGGGGTTAGGAGGTAAGCATAGGCTTGATGATGTGAGCGACCAACTCGGCCTCGTAACTGGTGCAGTTGTGCCAAACCAAACTTGTCAGCGCGCTCGATTATAATGGTGTTAGCATTCGGTACGTCGATACCTGTTTCAATAATGGTGGAACAGACCAGAACATTGCTACGACGATGATAGAAGTCGCTCATAACCTGTTCTAATTGACGTTCTCGCATTTGACCATGAGCAACGGCCACGCGTGCCTCAGGCACGAGCTCTTGTATTTTTTCTGCGGCCATTTCTATGGTGCTAACATCATTATGCAGATAGTAGATCTGACCACCACGCAACAGCTCTCTTAACATGGCCTCTTTTATCAATTTACTGTCATATTGGCGGACAAAGGTCTTGATGGATATGCGTTTGGCTGGCGGGGTGGCGATGATGGATAGGTCACGCATGCCGGCCATAGACATATTTAGGGTGCGCGGAATGGGGGTGGCCGTCATGGTTAAGATATCTACTTCAGCGCGTAGTTTCTTGAACGATTCTTTTTGTTGGACACCAAAACGGTGTTCCTCATCAATAATTAATAAACCTAAGCGTTTGAAATTTAATTTTCCCTGAATAATTTTGTGAGTACCGACCAAAATATCTAGCCGGCCATCTTCTACCTGCTGCTCCACAATAGCTTGCTGCTTGCTGGTCTGGAAACGAGATAGCGCGGCCACATTAACAGGCCAGTCGGCAAAACGATCACGCAGGGTTTCATAGTGTTGTTGAGCCAATAGTGTTGTAGGTACTAGTATGGCGACCTGCTTGCCACCGGTGGCTGCAATAAATGCGGCGCGCATCGCCACTTCGGTCTTACCAAAGCCGACGTCACCACATACTAAACGATCCATTGGCTGATCAGCTAACATGTCCTTAATCACTGCAGCTATGGCTTGCTGTTGATCTGGTGTTTCTTCAAAGGGAAATGCATCGGCAAAGGATTGGTAGCTCTCATCAGGACGAGGGTAGGCGTATCCGTCACGTGCGGCCCGTAAAGCGTAGATATGAAGTAGCTCGGCAGCAGTATCTTTGATCTTCTCGGCCGCCTTTCGTTTGGCTTTTTGCCATTGCTCAGAACCTAGCCGGTGCAGGGGTGATGAATCGCCACCACCGGTGTAGCGACTAAGAAGTTGGAGACTAGCTACGGGCACGTATAAAGTGGCTTCATCAGCATATTGCAGTACGAGGAATTCATTTTCTTGACCATCTACAGAAAGAGCGCGCAACCCTTGATAGCGTCCAACGCCATGGTCATGATGCACTATTGGGCTGCCGACAGTCAGCTCGGCTAAATCACGTATAGCGATATCAGCATTATTGGTTTCCTTGTCGCGGCGCCTTCGTTGCAATACCTTATGGCCAAATAGCTGTGCTTCGCTAACCAGACATAAATGTTGGTTAGGGAAATTCAGACCTCGTTCAAGGGGGGCCACACAAATAGCAAATTTCAAATCAGATTGGCAAAAATCTAACCAAGATTCCACTTCTTGTGGCTGCGAATGTAACTTCTTAAATAGTTCTAACAGGGCTTCTCTGCGACCAGCGGATTCGGCACAAATCAACACCCTTGTTTGGGTTTTTAATAAGCTTTCCAAAGCCGTAAGTGGTTTTGCCAATTGACTGTTTATTGCCACCTCTGGTAATTGAATAAAACCTAAGTTGGTTTCGCCTTTGCTTTCTTTTGGTTGTTCTTTGGCGGCCGCTTGTAGGTGGATATTGCCATGCTGCTTGAGTTGGGCGTATACCTGTTCAGTAGTAAGAAACAATTGCTGTGGCGCCAATAGAGGGCGTTCTAGGTCATGGCAGTAGTCATCATAGCGCTGGTTAACGTCTTGCCAAAAGTGCTCTATAGCGGGTTGTAAGTCTCCGACACGAATGATGCGTGCTGTAGCAGGCACGTAGTCTAGTAAAGTAGACATATGCAAGTTATAAAATAAAGGTATGTAATACTCGATGCCAGCCGGGGCTAAGCCTCGGCTTACGTCTTGGTATATGGGGCAATTATTAGCTTCAACTTGAAATTGCGCATTGAAGGCTTGGCGAAATTGTTTGATGGCCTGTTCTGTCAGAGGAAACTCTCTGGCTGGTAACAGGTGGAATCGCTCAATTACTTCGGTGGTGCGTTGATTATCTGGATCAAAATGGCGCAGGCTTTCAATTTCGTCATCAAACAATTCGATACGCAATGGCGCATGGCTGCCCATGGCATACAAGTCAATTAGACTGCCGCGCACAGCGTATTCTCCAGCCTGAAAAACCGTGTCTGTATGCTGGTAGCCTGCTTGCTCTAGACGTGTACGAAAGGCTTCAGGTTGTAGATCTTGCCCCGTGTGAAGGGAGAAGCTATTAGCGGCTAAGTAGTTGGTGGGTGCTAGACGGTGCAGTAGGGTAATAATAGGTACTAAAATAATGCCTTGCTCAATGGTGCTAATAGCATTGAGTGTTTGTACGCGTTCAGAAGTGATGTCTGGATGGGCAGAAAAACTGTCATAAGGAAGTATCTCCCAATCGGGCAGCATGTGTACCCGCAAATCACTATTGGCCAGAAAAAACTGTAGCTCGGCCTTGAGGGTTAGTGCTGCATCCGTACTCTCAACCAATACCAGTAGCGGATGGGGCGAGGATTCAGCCGCTTCAGCTATAGCAAGGGCGCCACCTGCTCCCAAGCATTGGGCCCAAGTTTGGTTTTGGCTGTTTGAAGTAGGTAAAGGTAGTAGTTCAATTAACACGATGACAGGCTTAGCTTATATAGGCATAAAAAGAAGTCTTTGCATAATGGTTAGTTGGCCAGAAAACAACTTCTTTGCCATGCAAAGCGCTCATTAAAAAACAAACTATTGTAATTACTTCGCCACAGCTTTGCACCCTTGTTGTGGAACTTTGTTAAGTTCCTTTGTGGCTGTTTTAGGTGTTCCCTGTGCTGAGGGCGGAAGATGGCAAAAATAAGCGGTAGTTATGGTCAAGATATAGGCCCTTTGGATTGCACACAAAGCGCCAATCTAGGATAATGCCACTCCCACAACTTAAGGTAGGGCAAACCTCTGAAATGGTGTCAGAAGTGGACTTACCACAATATAGGAAATCCACTGTGAGCCAAGAACAAGTGTTTTCTGACTGGCAAGACCGCGAAGCCCTAGCTGAAGCCATGATTCCAATAATTGGTAAAGTATACCGTGAATCCAACGTAGAAATTTCTGTCTACGGTCATACCCTAGTAAATCGTTCTGTCATTAGTATTCTAAAGTCTCACCGGGCAGCCCGTCAGGTTGAGAAAAGTGAAGTGTCTGTTCAAGATACCTACCCCGTTCTTGATGCTATACAAAACATGCAGTTATCTAACGTACATGTGGATATTGGTAAGCTAGCTACTGGCTTTAACTCAAGCCTTGATGGCTTGTCTCTAGAGCAGTATGTGGCGCAAGAGCTGGAAGGTGCAGTTAATGCTGGCAACAATAAAACCCAGACAGATGTTGTCTTGTATGGTTTTGGCCGTATCGGTCGTTTATTGGCTCGCTTGCTGCTGGATAAGACCGGTGGTGGTCAAAGTTTGCGTTTACGTGCCATGGTTGTGCGTAAAGGCGGCGATAATGATCTGCAAAAACGTGCCAGCTTATTGCGCCGAGACTCGGTACATAGCAATTTCCAAGGTACTATTACTGTTGATGAAGAGAATAACGCTATCATTGCTAACGGCAATGTTATCAAGGTGATATACGCATCGGCTCCTGACACCATCGATTACACTCATTATGGCATTAGTAATGCTGTGGTAATCGATAATACGGGTATGTGGCGTGATCATGATGGTTTGTCTTTGCACTTGCGTGCTAACGGTGTAAGCAAGGTTATGTTAACGGCTCCTGGCAAGGGTATTAAAAATATCGTCATGGGGGTTAACCAAGGGGATATAGAGGACACGGACACAATTTTGTCAGCCGCTTCTTGTACTACCAATGCCATTACCCCTGTATTGAAAGCACTAAATGATAAGTACGGAGTGGAAAACGGTCATGTTGAAACCGTGCATGCTTATACCAATGATCAAAATTTGATCGACAATTATCACAAAGGTGATCGTCGTGGCCGCGCTGCGGGTTTAAATATGGTGCTTACCGAAACTGGTGCCGCTAAAGCAGTTTCCAAGGCGCTGCCAGAGTTGGAAGGAAAGTTGACAGGTAATGCTATCCGCGTACCGACGCCAAATGTCTCCATGGCTATTTTAAATCTGAACCTCAATAAAGTAGTAGATCGTGATGAGTTGAATGAATACTTGCGTGAAACGGCTATACACTCCAGTTTGCAAAAGCAAATCGACTTCACGACATCTCGTGAGGCGGTTTCTAGCGATTTTGTTGGCTCCCGAGCGGCTGGTGTCGTTGATGGTCTGGCGACAATTGCCAGTGGTGGTAAGAGCTGCGTGGTTTACGTTTGGTATGACAACGAATTTGGTTATTCATGCCAGGTTGTGCGCATGTTGCAGCATGTTACCAAGACAGCTTTGCCTGCTTTCCCAAAATCCAAGTAGGCATTACTTGATAAAAAAGGCTGCCCAACGGCAGCCTTTTTTCGTTTTACCCCCTTTGTAATAAACGTAAATTTAGGGCTTAGGGTCTTATTCTTAATATTTAATTAGAATAAGCATATGCAAGTAATGCATAATAAAAAGTGATAATTCCCTGCCTGTTTTTGTCATCAACCGCAAACAGTTAGCTTGCCGACGATTCCTTAACATGGAATTGCTGACATAGAGCATGACTTTGGTCTTATAACGGACCAATAAATATATGTTTGGGTAGCAAAATTGGCCTCTGATCTTTATAATAAGCCGGCTTTTTTTATGGGTTTGTGACCCTCGACGACCTGAGCGTGCTTGCGCTCGGTTTCGTAATGATTACTGCATAAGAGTAATGGGCGCACAAGCCAAATAGTAACTTTGTATTTGGGTATGACTTATGATCAAGATCAGACAAGGTCTGAACCTGCCTATTGCTGGCGCGCCTGCTCAGTCCATCGAAGATGGCAATGCAGTAAGTCAGGTAGCTGTGCTTGGTGCCGATTATGTCGGTTTAAAACCAACCATGGCAGTGAAGGTAGGTGATCGAGTGAAGCTCGGTCAGGTGTTGTTTTCTGACAAGAAAACCCCTGGAGTAAACTACACTGCGCCAGCTGCAGGCACCGTTAGTGCTGTCAATCGTGGAGCACAACGGGTATTGCAGTCTGTAGTGATAGATATTGAAGGTGACGAATCCATTGAGGTGCCATGCGTTGCGGCAGATCAATTGGCTAATATTGGCGCCGATAAAGTACAGGAGATGTTGCAGTTAACAGGGCAGTGGGCCGCTTTTCAGACGCGTCCGTTTAGCAAGGTTCCTATGCCAGGAAGCAAGCCAAGCTCTATTTTTGTGACGGCTATTGATACTAATCCTCTAGCTGCTGATCCAACTGTTGTTATTGCGGCTGAGCAAGAGGCTTTTGCTCAAGGTATGCAAGTTATTACTAACCTTACCGACGGTAAGGTGTTCGTATGTGCCGCTGCCGACACACCCGTGCCAGAAGTTGCTGGTACGCAAGTAGAGCGCTTTTCAGGAGTTCATCCTGCTGGTTTGCCATCTACTCATATTCACTTGCTTGATCCTGTTGGCCCAAACAAGACAGTATGGACCGTTGGCTATCAAGATGTTATCGCCATCGGTAAGACCTTTGTTTCTGGCCAAATAGCCACGGATCGTGTAATTGCAATTGCCGGCCCGATGGTAACTAAACCACGTTTACTACGTACTCGCTTGGGTGCCTCAATAGAGCAGTTGCAAACGGGTGAAGCTGAGTCTGGTGAATATGCTAACCGGGTTATTTCTGGTTCTGTATTAAATGGCCGCACCGCCTATGGTGTTGAAGGCTTTTTAGGTCGTTATCATAATCAAATATCGATTCTTGAAGAAGGCAAAAAACGTGAGTTTTTCGGTTGGTTAACAGCCGGTGGTAACAAACACTCTGTGTTGAATATTTATACTTCTGCATTGAATCGTAACAAGAAATTTAACTTCACGACCACTACTAACGGTTCGCCCCGAGCTATGGTGCCAGTGGGTGCTTTTGAAAATCTGGTACCACTAGACATCTTGCCTACACAACTGCTGCGTGCATTAGTTGTTGGAGATATTGTGGCAGCCCAAGAGTTGGGTTGCTTGGAACTCGAAGAAGCGGACTTGGCCCTGTGCACTTATGCTTGTGCCGGCAAATATGAATACGGTCCCATTCTGCGTGATGTATTGACCCGCATTGAGAAGGAGTGCTAATCGTGAATTTGCGTAAAATGCTAGACTCCATGGCGCCTCATTTTCATAAAGGTGGTAGGTACGAAAAGTTCTACGCCTTGTATGAAGCTGCAGACACCATCTTCTATACCCCAGGGTATGTAACTAAAAGCAATGCCCACGTGCGCGACGGCATTGATTTGAAACGCATGATGATCACCGTATGGTTATGCACGTTTCCTGCTATATTTTTCGGTATGCATAACCTAGGCCTGCAAGCGAATACCGCTATGGCTTCTATGGGTATCTCTGAAGTAGAAGGTTGGCGTGGTGCCATTATCGCCAGCATGGCGGGTTTTGATGCCAGCAGCATTTGGGACAACATGATTCATGGTGCCGCATACTGGCTGCCCGTTTATATGGTCGTGTTTGTTGTAGGTGGCTTCTGGGAAGTACTATTCGCCGCTGTGCGCGGCCATGAAGTCAACGAAGGTTTTTTTGTGACTTCGGTACTATTTGCTTTGATCCTACCACCCGATATTCCTCTATGGCAGGCAGCTTTGGGCATTAGCTTTGGCATTGTAGTGGGTAAAGAAGTGTTCGGTGGTACCGGTATGAACTTCTTGAACCCAGCACTAACTGGGCGAGCATTTTTGTTCTTTGCTTATCCAGCACAAATGTCAGGTGATGCCATTTGGACTGCCGTGGATGGCTTCTCTGGTGCTACTCCACTGGGTATTTCAGCTCTGGGTGGTGTAGAAGCTTTGGCGGCACAAGGTATTACTTGGATGGACGCCTTTGTTGGAAGAATTCAAGGTTCTGTCGGTGAAGTGTCTACCTTGGCGATCTTTATCGGTGGTGCGATTTTACTTTACACACGCATTGCTGCTTGGCGTATTGTGGCTGGTGTCATGGTCGGTATGACCATCATGGCATTAATTTTGAACACAGTTGGTTCTGATACTAATCCCATGTTTGCCACACCTTTCTATTGGCATTTGGTAATGGGTGGTTTCGCTTTTGGTATGATATTTATGGCTACCGATCCGGTGTCTTCATCTATGACCAATACCGGCAAGTGGTACTTTGGAGCACTGATTGGTGTGATGGTGGTGTTGATTCGTGTAGTTAACCCTGCTTTTCCAGAAGGCATGATGTTAGCTATCTTGTTTGCCAACTTGTTTGCGCCTTTGATTGACTACTTTGTCACCGAAGCCAATATTAAGCGGAGGGTAGCACGCAATGGCTAGTAAAGATTCTGTATCTCGTACCGTAATGGTGGCGCTTGCTTTGTGCGTCGTCTGTTCTGTAGTGGTCTCAACCGCTGCTGTGGTACTCAAAGATAAGCAGGTAGCTAACGCTGCCAACGAAAAGAAAGCGAATATTCTGGCAGCAGCTGGTATTGAAGTAGTAGATGGTGATCTAGATGCCGCATTTGCTAAGGTTACTCCTATGCTGGTTGATATGGCCACGGGAACTTACACCGATGTGGTTGATGTCACAGCATATGACGATACCAAAGCTGCGAAAGATCCCGCTATGAGCATTGCCTTGACTGCTGAGCAGGATACGGCGTCTATTCGCCGTCAAGCAAAATATCGTACCGTGTATTTGGTACAAGGTGAAAGTGGTCTAGAAAACATTATCCTTCCGGTTCATGGTTACGGCCTTTGGTCGACCTTATACGGCTTTATAGCTTTGGAAGGCGATTTGAATACCGTTTCTGGTTTGGGTTTTTATTCCCATGCCGAGACTCCGGGTTTGGGTGGCGAAGTGGATAACCCTCGCTGGAAGGCTGTGTGGACTGGCAAGCAGGTATTTGGCGCAGATGCTTCACAACCGCTGATCGGTTTGATCAAAGGTATTGCTTCGCCAGAAACCAAGCATGACATCGATGGGCTAGCCGGTGCGACACTGACTAGTAATGGTGTTACCAATTTAGTGCGTTTTTGGATGGGTAAGGACGGTTTTGCGCCCTTCCTCGCTAACCTTAAAGCAGGGGAGGCATGATCATGTCAAAGACAAAAGATATCCTGATTAGTCCGATATTTGCCAACAACCCAATTGCGCTGCAAATTTTGGGTGTTTGTTCGGCATTGGCTGTTACCAGTTCGTTGAACGTTACCATTGTTATGTGTATTGCACTAACTACAGTAACCGCGTTCTCCAACTTGTTTATTTCAATCATTCGTGAACAGGTTCCAAGCAATATTCGTATCATTGTACAGATGACGATCATTGCTTCTTTGGTAATCGTGGTAGACCAGATACTTAAGGCTTACGCTTATGAAATTAGTAAGCAGCTTTCAGTATTTGTTGGCCTCATTATCACCAACTGTATTGTTATGGGGCGTGCAGAAGCATTCGCTATGCAAAACCCACCACTGCCTTCTTTCTTAGATGGTATTGGCAACGGTTTGGGCTACTCTGTCGTGCTGCTTTTTGTTGGTTTCTTGCGTGAGTTGTTTGGTTCTGGTTCTCTCTTTGGTATTGAGATCCTACCTCTGGTAACCAATGGTGGTTGGTATTACTCCAACGGCCTGATGTTACTGCCACCAAGTGCTTTCTTCGTGATCGGTGGATTTATATGGCTGTTACGTACCTGGAAAATTGACCAGGTAGAAAAAGCCGAATACACCCTAGCTAAGCACACTAAATAGGAGTTGGTAAGGTGGAACATTATATTAGTTTGTTTGTGAAGGCGGTGTTCATTGAGAACATGGCTTTGGCGTTCTTCCTGGGTATGTGTACTTTTCTGGCGATCTCCAAAAAAGTAAAAACAGCGATAGGTCTCGGTGTTGCGGTGATTGTGGTTTTGACTATCACAGTACCGGTTAATAACCTGATTTATACCTATTTGCTGGCTGATGGCGCCCTAGCCTGGGCAGGTATGCCTGATGTGGACTTAAGCTTTTTGGGCTTAATTTCCTACATTGGTGTTATCGCAGCCATGGTACAGATTTTGGAAATGTTGCTCGACAAGTACTTCCCGGCTTTATATAACGCCTTGGGTGTGTTCTTGCCATTGATCACAGTGAACTGTGCCATCATGGCCGGGGCTTTGTTCATGGTTGAACGCGATTATAACTTCGCAGAGTCTGTTGTTTATGGCTTAGGTGCCGGTACTGGTTGGGCTTTGGCCATTGCAACCTTGGCGGGTATTCGTGAAAAACTGAAGTACTCTGACGTACCTCCAGGCCTTCGTGGTTTGGGTATTACCTTCGTAACTGTGGGTTTGATGTCACTAGGCTTTATGTCTTTCTCTGGCATTCAGCTATAACTCGAGGAATTAAATTATGAATACTGTAGTTATCCTCGGTGTACTGATGTTTACTGCGGTGGTGTTGTCCCTTGTGGCCATCATCCTAGTAGCACGTGCCAAGCTGGTAAGCTCTGGTGAAGTCACCATTGAAATTAATGACGATCCAGACAAAGCCATCAAGGTGGCAGCTGGTGATAAGTTACTGCAAACTCTTGCTGGTCAAGGTATTTTTCTAGCTTCAGCTTGTGGTGGCGGCGGTACTTGTGCACAGTGCCGTTGTGTTGTCTCAGAAGGTGGTGGTGGCATGCTGGCCACTGAAGAAAGTCACTTTACCATGCGTGAGGCCAAAGAAGGCTGGCGCTTATCATGTCAAGTTGCGGTAAAGCAGGACATGAAAATTGAAGTAGAAGAAGATGTGTTTGGGGTGAAGCAGTGGGAATGTACTGTTGAATCTAATCCCAACGTAGCGACTTTTATCAAGGAATTGACTCTACGTCTGCCAGAAGGTGAGAACGTTGACTTCCGCGCAGGTGGTTATGTGCAGTTGGAGTGTCCACCCCACACCGTTGATTACAAGAACTTTGATATTCAAGAAGAATATCGTGGTGACTGGGATCGCTTTAAGGTATGGGAAAATACTTCTACCGTTGATGAAACCACTATACGTGCCTATTCCATGGCCAATTATCCAGAAGAAAAGGGTGTGGTGAAGTTCAATATACGTATTGCTTCTCCACCTCCAGGCTCTCAGGGTATCCCACCAGGTAAGATGTCGTCTTATGTATTTAATTTAAAAGAAGGTGATAAGATCACCGTTTACGGCCCATTTGGTGAGTTCTTCGCCAAAGATACCGACAACGAAATGGTCTTCATTGGTGGTGGTGCTGGCATGGCACCGATGCGTTCCCATATCTTTGACCAGCTTAAGCGTTTAAATTCTACTCGCAAGATATCTTTCTGGTACGGTGCGCGTTCTATGCGTGAAGCTTTCTATGTTGAAGAGTATGATCAACTGCAAGCAGAAAATGATAATTTCCAATGGCATCTGGCCTTATCTGATCCTCAGCCAGAAGACAATTGGGATGGTTTGACTGGCTTTATTCACAACGTATTGTTTGAGAACTATCTGAAGGAGCACGAATCTCCTGAAGACTGTGAATATTATATGTGTGGGCCGCCAATGATGAACGCGGCGGTTATTGCCATGCTGAAAGACCTAGGTGTTGAAGACGAGAATATCTTGTTGGATGACTTCGGCGGATAAGCAAATACAAGTGGCACCTAAGGGTGTCACTTTCCGTTTGGGCCTAATAGCCTTATGGTTACTGGTAATATCAGTATTGCCAGGTTGCTTTGCACCTGATCCACAACAGCTTAAAACCGTGACAGGTCTCGCGATGGGAACTAGTTATACGGTGAAGTGGCTGCCTGAGGAGACCGTTGTAGATACGTCATTTTCAAGCCGAATAAATGCGGTTATACGAGCTGTAGAAGATACCATGTCTACCTACATGGATGTTTCAGATCTATCAGGCTTAAATGGTGCAGAGGCGGGCGTTTGGCACCGTGTCCCTGCGAGTATGGCGAGTTTGGTTGCTCAGGCGCAGAGCATTAGTCGGACTACTGGCGGTGCCTTTGATATAACCATAGGCCCCGTTGTCAATCTGTGGGGTTTTGGTCCACAGCCAATACCAGAGACTATACCAAGTGCGCTGCAGCTTGCTCAATTGCGCCCGTTAGTCGGTTACCAACAAATTGAGGTGCAAGAACAGCCCTCAGCAATTAAGAAGGCTAATGCCAATACCATCGACTTGTCGGCTATCGCTAAAGGTTATGGGGTCGATCAAGTGGCCCAGTGGTTGGAAAATCAAGGCATAAAGCATTATTTGGTAGAAATTGGTGGTGAACTGCGAACCAAAGGGCGTAAGCCTGATGAGCAACCTTGGCGCATTGCCATAGAGTCACCGGCCGAGCAGGCTCGGAGTGTTTTTGAGGTGGTACGCGTAGAGGATAGGGCGGTGGCCACATCGGGTAATTACCGCAATTATTATGAACAGGATGGGGTTCGCTACTCACATACAATTGACCCTCAAACCCTTGCGCCTGTGCGTCACAAGTTGGCATCGGTGACTGTCATGGCGGATAACGCTGCGCGCGCTGACGCCTTGGCCACTGCTCTGATGGTGATGGGAGAAATAAAAGCCCTAGAATGGGCGGCCATGCATAATGTGCCAACCTACTTTATAATATGGCAAAAAGACCAATTTGTAGCCAAATCGGTGGCTGGCTTTGACAAGTATATAGAACCAAAGCACTAAATATTAGTTAATCAAAATTTATTAAATGCTCTGGAAAGACGAGGAATACCATGGAAACGATGATTTTAACCTTTGTTGTGTTGTTGATATTGGTCGCTGGTATGGCTATTGGTGTCATTTTGGGGCGCAAACCTATTTCGGGCTCTTGTGGTGGTATGTCAGCTTTAGGGATGGATGTTGCTTGCGATATTTGTAAAGGTGATGCCGAGGTGTGTGAGACAGAGCAACAAAAAGCGATAAAAGCCCAACAGGCTGAAACCCAAGACAGCTTAAGTTACGACGCAACCAAATAAGCCAGCAGTGCACGTAGGTGGTATGCTTTTACCCCCTTTGAACTAGGGTGTAGTGACAATTTACATTGATACAGAAAGTGAACGAGTGAAGATAACAATATGGCTGATTATAATTACGACTTGGTAGTGTTGGGTTCGGGACCTGCGGGTGAAGCTGCCGCTATCAATGCTGCCAAAATGGGTAAAAAAGTGGCGGTAGTAGAGGACCGTGAACAGGTTGGAGGCAGTTGTGCTCACAAGGGAACTATTCCTTCCAAAGCTCTGCGCCATGAAGTGAAACAGATAATCCACTTCAACACTAACCCGATGTTTCGTGTTATCGGAGAGCCAAAAAACTTTTCTTTTCCCAAGGTTATGAAGGCCGCCAGTGAGGTTATTGCCAAGCAGGCTATGTTGCGCACTCAGTTTTATGCGCGCAACCGTGTGGACGTGTTTTTTGGTCATGCACGCTTTGTTGACAGCAACAATATCAGTGTTGAAGTTAACAATGGTGGTGAGCATGAAAATTTGCGTTTTGATCAGGCGGTTATTGCTACTGGGTCAAGCCCCTATGAGCCAGAAGATGTGGACTTCTCCCACCACCGTGTTTATAACAGTGATACCATATTAGACCTTGAGCATACGCCTCGCTCTATGATTGTCTATGGTGCCGGTGTTATTGGTTGTGAGTACGCATCTATCTTTGCTGGTTTGGGGGTCAAAGTCGAACTGGTCGATACTCGTGCGAATCTATTAGAATTTTTGGATGTCGAAATTTCTGATGCCTTAAGCTATCACCTGCGCAATAATGGTGTACGTATTCGTCATAATGAAGAATATGATAGCGTTATTTGCGATGACCATTCCATCAGTATGAACCTAAAATCGGGTAAAAAACTGCGTGCCGACGCCTTGTTATGGTGCAATGGTCGCACTGGCAATACCTCGGATTTGGGCCTAGAAAATATTGGCCTTGAGGCTAACGGTCGCGGTCAATTGGAAGTTAACCAACGATACAATACATCAGTACCTGGTATTTCTGCTGCAGGTGATGTTGTCGGTTGGCCAAGCTTAGCCTCGGCAGCATTTGATCAGGGCCGCTCGGCGGCCTCTGATCTATGTGATGGCAAAGACTTTCGTTACGTGAATGACGTGCCGACGGGTATTTATACTATTCCTGAGATTAGCTCTCTTGGGGCAACTGAAGAGCAACTTACAGCCAGTAAGGTACCTTACGAGGTGGGTCAGGCTTTCTTCAAGGACATTGCTCGGGCTCAAATCTCTGATGAGGTGGTAGGTATGTTGAAAATTCTCTTTCATCGTGAAACCTTTCAAATTTTGGGTATCCATTGCTTTGGTGACCGCGCCTCGGAGATTATTCACATTGGCCAGGCCATCATGAACCAAGAAGGCAGTGCCAATACCATAGAATATTTTGTCAATCATACGTTTAACTTCCCAACGATGGCAGAAGCCTATCGCGTGGCCGCACAACTGGGTTTAAATAGAGCACGTTTTATCAACAACTAATAAGTGAGCTTGGCCTTGGCCAAGCTTTTGGGTTTTTATGTACCAATCCATTCCATTAACCGTTGGCTTAAGGTATACGCGCGCTAAGCGTCGTAATCACTTTATATCCTTCATCTCCTTCATCTCCATGTCAGGCCTGGTGTTAGGTGTGGCGGTACTAATCATTGTTCTATCCGTGATGAATGGCTTTGATCGTGAATTGCGCCAACGCATATTGGGCATGGTGCCGCATGCTACCTTGCAAACCGCTAACCCAATTATGGATTGGCAAAGTGTCGCTCAACAGGTTTTAACGCAACCCGGTGTTGTGGCTGCGGCTCCTTTTGTGCATGGTCAGGGTATGTTTACTCACAAAGGCCGCGTCCAACCAGTTTTCTTTCATGGCATTTTGCCCTCAGCAGAACAACAGGTGTCTATTTTGCCGGAGCATATGCATAAAGGCACCTTGGGTAGCTTACAAGGTGGCGATTTCAACCTTGTTATGGGGGACATACTGGCGCGTCAGATGGGACTCGATATTGGTGATAAGGTCACACTGATCATGCCGGAAGCTAGTCTGACTGTAGCGGGTATTATTCCGCGCTTGAAACGTTTTACTTTAACGGGAATATTCAAGGTCGGCGCTGAACTGGATGCCAGCTTAGCTATTATGCACATCAGTGATGCCAGCAAATTGAAACGTTTAGGGGGCGGGGCTGAAGGTCTGCGTTTAAAATTCGATGACTTATTCAGCGCTCCAATGCTGGTTAATCAGGTTGCAAAATCTTTACAGGGTGGTTATTGGACCAGTGACTGGACTCGGACTCATGGCAATCTGTTTCAGGCTATTCAACTTGAGCGCCGCATGTTGGCACTGTTATTAACGCTGATTGTTGCTGTGGCGGCGTTTAACATTGTTTCCACATTGGTCATGCTAGTGGTTGATAAACAAGGTGATATCGCTATTCTTCGTACTTTAGGCGCTACGCCGGGGGATATCATGGGTATCTTTATAGTGCAAGGATTAGTAATCGGCGTCATCGGTATTTTGGCAGGTACCTTGTTGGGCCTGTTAGTGGCCTTCAATATTACGGAAATGGTGGCTTGGGCGGAGCAGACTTTTGCCTTTAAGGTGCTTAGTGCTGACGTCTATTTTATTAGCTACTTTCCTTCTCAGGTGAAAGTCGACAATATTCTACTTATTAGTGGTGTGTCTTTGCTATTGACCCTGTTAGCGACACTCTATCCAGCCTGGAAGGCTTCCCGAGTTGATCCAGCGGAGGCCTTACGTTATGAATAAGTCCGTGTTGCAAGCGCAGGCAATAAGCAAGTCGTTTGCCGATGGTGAAAAGACAGTACAAGTTCTAAATAATCTAGATTTTAGCGTAGCAAAGGGTGAGAGTGTCGCGATTGTTGGTGCTTCAGGTTCCGGCAAAAGTACGTTGCTGCAACTGTTGGCAGGCTTGGATCAAACCGATGTCGGCAAGGTGTTTGTTGCTGGTAAAAGCTGGCAAGAACTGTCGTCTTCGGATGCGGCTCGATGGCGCAATAAACACCTGGGATTTGTCTTTCAATTTCATCATTTACTGGCAGAATTTGATGCCTTAGAAAATGTGGCATTGCCGGCCATTATGGCTGGACATAGGCCCGATCATGCCAAACAGTTAGCGCTGCAGTTATTGAGCAAGGTGGGTTTAGAAGACCGTACTAGCCATCGCCCAGCCGCCTTGTCTGGTGGAGAAAGGCAGCGTGTAGCTATAGCCCGAGCGCTGGTCAATGAACCAGATTGTGTTTTGATGGATGAGCCAACAGGTAATCTAGACCAGGCGAATGCTGATCAGGTATTGGCTCAGCTTCAGTCTATTCAACAAACATTCAATACGGCTTTTGTTGTCGTAACACACGATACCAAATTGGCAGCACGACAAGACCGGCAATGGCAGTTAGTTGCTGGCCAGCTCGTGCCAATGGTCAACTTATAATCATTTTGTCATTTGTCATTACGTCTAATACGCCATGACTTGCGAACTTTCCATACCCAAAACTGGTTCACAATAACATAAGCCAAGATCGAACCCAAAAGGGCGCAAATAAATGCTCCCAGCAAAAAGGGTGGCCAAATGATACCTAGTTGTTGGTAGAACCAGTTAACCGATAATTCGAAGGGCGGCTTGCTGACATGCTCGCCGAGCACAAGACTGCCTAACTTATACTGAAAGAAATAGATGGCCGGCATGGTAAAAGGGTTACTAATCCATACCAAGGCAATAGATATAGGTAGATTAGCGGCTAAGCGGTATGCCAGATAGGCCGCCAAGACCATTTGGAAGGGCATAGGGATCATGCTACAAAATATGCCAATGGCAAACGCCTTAGCAACATGGGTACGCTTATAGCCCCAGATATCAGGCTTATGCATGAGGTTGCTTAACCAACTTATAGAGTTGTGTTTGATCAACTTCTGTCGGTTAGGGCTGATTTTTTTAAAAAATTTGCGGGGCATGGGAAGACACTAACTACCATTGAGGGGCTATTATGCACTGCTCTAAGCAACAAGCCAAGGCAGCTTTAACAAAAGGGCAATAAATCAACTACACTAAAATAGACTTGGACTATTTAAAACAATTCTATTTGCCAAGGAGTGGCGAGTGCGGGTTTATAGTGGCGGCTTTTTTGCTGCATGGGTGATGGCGTGGCTGCCTGTTAATTGGTGGCAGTGGGGGCTTTTGCTGTTCGTCATTGGTATTACCCTGGCGATGCTTTTGGCTAAACAGTGTCAAAGTGTTCTTTATGCCGGTTTACTATCGATGAGCATCTTGGTGGTTGCATTGGGCTTTTATATTTATGCCCAGTCACAATTGCAACATCAATTGCCACAGTATCTGCATAAACAACTTGTTTTAGTATCAGGTTGCTATCAAGTTGTCAGCCAAAATCCTGGCAGTTTACGGATAACTTTATCTCACCCGCGTATGCTTGTAGATGGGATCGGCACAGCTAGTAGGACCGAACTACAGGTGCGTCGTCATTATGCTTTTTTTGGTTCCCATATTCAGTTAAATGTGTATGACCAAAAGCTAATTGCCGCATTAGTAGCCAACCCCTTAGGTGCCCTAACTGCTCAAGTTGTGTTGAGCAAACCGCGTAATTACCATAATCCAGGAGCGGTCGATTTTGTGGCTTGGGGGCAACGTCAAGGGCAGATAGCAAGGGGCTATATTAAACAATCCTTGGTGGTGTGGCGTGGCTGTCAGGTGCCCGTTATAAGCTGGTTTGAGCGTCAACGTTATCAATTTCGCATTAGGTTGAAAGAGATAAGTGCGGCTGGCGTAACTCCTAATGTGGATATTGCCAAAGCCATATGGGCCGCCCTAATCAGCGGCTACAATAAAGATCTCAAAAGTGACCATTGGCAGACGCTACACCGCACTGGAACGACTCATTTACTGGTTATTTCAGGGCTACACATCGGTTTTGTAGCGATGCTATTTATGCTGATAGGTCGCCACTTAATGGGTGTTTTAGGGCTGCCTTATAGGCGGGGATTAAGTATTTGGCTGGGTTGGGCAAGCGCTGTCACCTACGCCATGTTTAGTGGTTGGGGATTGCCTGCACAACGAGCTGTGCTCATGTTGTCAGCGCTAATGTTAATTAACCGTTTTGGTTTAGGCTGGACTGTTTGGCAGCGCTTGTTGCTGGCCTGGGGGCTAACTCTGCTTGTTAACCCAACGAGCCTTTACAGCCCTGGTTTTTGGTACTCCTATGTGGCGGTAGCAAATTTAGCAATGCTATTCAAACACCGGCAAGATTTGACGTTAAAGTATATGATACGCCAAGCGTTGTTGAGCCAATTGGCTTTGTTGGCTTTGCTATCGCCTTTGATAGGGGCTACTAGTGGCGGTATTAGTTTATTAGGCCCCTTGTTAAACTTACTACTTATTCCCCTTTTTGGTGTGCTAGTAATACCGACCTTATTTTTTCTTTCTTTGCTCTTGTTTTGGCTTGACTCGGCACAGGTTATTTTTACCTGGGTACTACACGCTCTGGCTTGGTTATGGCAATGCCTAGATTGGCTAGGTAGTTGGCCGTGTGCCCTGTTACCTGTCGGGCACTGGCCACCTGCCGTGTGGTGCATCTGGGCGTTGCTGGGCCTGCTAGTGTTGCTGTTGCGATACTATGCTGTACCCATGATCATGACTGTATATCTAGTAATAGGCCAACCCACTAAGCAACAACAATCCCTAACCGTATTTGATGTAGGCCAAGGTTTGGCTCTATGGCTGCAAACGAATGATAAACACTTACTTTATGACCTTGGTGATCGCTTTCCTAGTGGTTTTAATTTGTATCAAGCGGTCGTTCAACCAAGCCTAGGCCGGGTCGGAGTGAAACAATTGGAAAGGGTGTATATTAGCCACTGGGATCGTGATCACAGTGGTGGGCTTACTATCTTGGCTAAAAATAGTGCTTATCTACCGGTAGGTACTTGGTGGTTACCTTCGGAGCCACGTAAAAAATTGCAGGACCATCTACCTGCGTCAGCAAAAATTCAACATTGCCATAGTTCGAAGTGGCAGACTTTTGGTACAGTGAAACTGCGACATTTTAATTTGTGGGCTTATGGCAAGCGCGGTAACAATGCTTCTTGCGTGCTGCAGATCGAACTATTAGGGCAGCGCATCCTTGTTACCGGTGATATTGAGTGGGAAGCTGAGCGTAAGTTGATAGATCTATATGGAGATGAGTTACGCAGTGATATTATGATTGCTCCTCATCATGGTAGCCGGACGTCATCTTCAGAAGTTTTTTTGCAGCGAGTTGCGCCACGTATCATATTGATTTCAGCCGGCTATGATAATCGTTTTGGTCACCCCCATAAGGAAGTGTTAACGCGTTACTGGCAACATGGACTGCATTGGTATAATACGGCTGTGCATGGCCAGATACGTATGCGGTTTGATGAGAGTAGGTTAGTTGTAGAGCACACATATAATTAGCCTGCTAAGCAGGCTATAATTAGCATAAGTGGTGCCCAATCTTACCTTGTGTATTGGCAAGAAATATAAGCATAGGCAAAAAATTTGTGAGTTACTTGATCATTGGGTTGTTTTAGCATTGACGAGGCGTGGCAGGTAATGTCCCAGAGAATGATAAAAGCGTGGTATCAAAGCGCATGGTGGTTATGGTTTTTATGGCCCCTTAGTATTTTGTATCGCGTGATACGACGCCTACTGGTGGCCGCGACAAGTACTAACCAGACAAACCCTTTACCTTTATTGGTAGTGGGGAATATCAGTTTAGGTGGTACCGGTAAAACTCCCGTTGTTCAAGCCCTAGTGCATCAGCTCCATCGTCAAGGTATTCGTTGTGGCATTATCAGCCGCGGTTATGGGGGACAAGTTGGTAAAGGCCCTCATCTTGTAACCGAAAGAGACAATGCTGATTGGGTAGGTGATGAGCCGCTATTGTTAACAATGAGCACGGATGCTCCTGTCGTGGTAGGTAGTGACCGTCAAGCCGCTATGAAATTGCTGGTGGAGCAATTCGATTTAGATATACTCATTAGTGATGATGGGCTGCAGAATACTAAGATAAAAGGGGATTGCGAGTGGCTATTAATTGATGGTCAGCGTGGTTTGGGCAACGGCCAGTGCTTGCCCATGGGACCACTGCGAGAACCAAAGCAAAGGCTGCATGAAGTTGATGCTATATTGACAACGGCTGCATTAACCGATCAGGCCGCCACGACCTTGCCGGTTACATCCACTCCCACTTATTCTCTGCGGCCTCATTTGGTGGCATTAAAACGGGTTTTTGACGATCAGGATGTTAGTTGGCCAACATCCGGAAGTAAGGTCAATGCCTTAGCTGGTATTGGCAACCCAGAACGTTTTTTTGCTGACTTACAAACACAGGGTTTGCTTGTTGAGGGTAAAGCCTTTACTGATCACCATCGTTTTAAGGATGAAGATCTTGCGCCTTTTCGTGATACGACGCTTATTATGACGGCCAAGGATAGGGTAAAATGCAAGTCCCTAACCAGTTCTCAGGACCAGCATTGGTTATATACAGAGCAAGGGCTTGAGTTACCTGAATCAGTCATCGAGGCATTACTAAATAAATTGCATTTGGATGGAACAAAGAAACATCATGGATAAAAAATTATTAGAAGTATTGGCATGCCCAGTTAGTCATGCTGGACTGGAATACAATGAAGCTAGCAACGAGTTAGTGTGCAAAGTTAGTAAGCTGGCCTATCCAGTCCGCGAGGGAATTCCTGTATTGCTTGAAACCGAAGCGCGTGAATTAAGTAGTGACGAACTAGCCAATCTGGGTGAATAAGCTGTAGCTTATGATTAAGGTTCTGTTTGTTTGTTTGGGAAATATTTGCCGATCGCCAGCCGCGGAGGGTATTTTTAGACACCTTTGTCAACTGCAAGGTACCCAAAGCATGTTTGTCTGTGATTCGGCCGGTACCGCCGCATACCATATAAGTAAAGGGCCAGACCCGCGTATGTGTCAAGCGGCACAAGCCAAAGGCATTATGCTTGATGATCTGCGAGCTCGTCAGGTTAGTGCTAATGACTTTTATGATTTTGATTTACTTGTTGCTATGGATAATAGTAATTTGTCTAACCTGCGGGCTATTAAGCCTGCAGATGCTACGGCAAAATTGGTAATGATGCTAGATTACCCCAGTGCGCCAATGAGTCAGGTTCCTGATCCCTATTATGGAGGGGCCGAAGGATTTGATCAGGTTCTGTCTTTGTTACAACATGCTTGTAGTAATTTGCATGAACTCTATTGTCAGGTAGATGCTAATGAGTGATCCTTTCGCACTGTCTTGGTGCCCACAAAATAACGTCAGTTTACAGGCATACAATACCTTAACACTGCCGGTGGCAGCTCAGTATTTTTGTCATATTACACAGATGGACGATCTCCTTCATTCACGTCAGTATGTTAACCAGAGAGGGATTAATTGGTTCTTATTAAGTGGTGGCTCTAATATTGTATTGACCGAAGATCTACAAGGCCTGGTGATGCATATGGCTATCAAAGGAAAGCAGTGGTTACTCCCTAACGAACTGCATTTCCCAGAGCAAGATAAGGATGACACTTGTTGTTATGTGCAAGTGGGTGCTGGAGAAAACTGGGACCAATTTGTTGCTTGGAGCATCGAGCAGCAAGCTTATGGGTTGCAAAATTTATCATTAATACCGGGTTTGGTAGGCGCGGCACCTGTGCAAAATATTGGTGCATACGGAGCTGATTTGTCTGAGGTGTTGCATGAGGTCGAGGTGTATGATTTTGAAACAGGCAAACACTTCTATTTATCGGTTGCCCAGTGTGAGTTAGGTTATAGAGACAGCATTTTTAAACGCCAACTTAGCTGGATAATTATCAGTGTGACCTTTGTTCTAAGCCGCAAGGCAAAGGTGCAGGTCAACTATGGTGATATGGCTGCTTATATTGAAAAACACTATGCTTGTGACGCTATGCAAGCGACACCCTCTCAAGTGCGAGAGGCCGTGAAGCATATTCGCGCTAGTAAATTACCAGACCCATACATCATACCGAATGTAGGTAGTTTTTTTAAAAATCCAGTCGTGTCGGTGATGCAAGCGGCCAAGTTACGTCAAAACTACCCTGATATAGTGACCTATTCGATGCCTAATGGCGATGTAAAACTGGCTGCTGGATGGCTAATTGATCAGCGTGGATGGAAAGGGTTTAATAGAGATGGCGTCGGTGTTCACCAGCGTCAAGCCTTGGTATTAGTTCGCCAGCCTGATAAAGCCAACAAGTCTACAGGCCAGACGTTATTAGATTTGGCTCATCAAATAAAGATGGATGTCTTGGCACACTATAGTGTGGAGCTACAAATAGAGCCGCGTATCTTTTCTAGTACCGGCGAGATATTTATTTAACATCTGTCGAATTTTATACCTTACTATTTATGTCGCTATTATCCTGTATTTGAGCGAATACATAATTATAGGCAATAAAAAATCCACCTCTTTAGGTGGATTTTTTATTGGACGGTCACTAACTGGGTTAGTCTAATAGGAGCATAGCTTCCAACAGCTTGTTGGTTGCAGCAGCTTCCTAAAGAGTAACTAGTTACGCTCCCGTTATTTCTGACTTCACTTCTTCAGTGGCTGTTGCCTCGGGCGCTTCTTGCCGAACGGCTTTTGTAGCCTTGGCATTAGCAGATTCAGCAACATCAGGCTGTGCTGCGGCTGGCTGACTGGCTACTTCAGCTTCTTGAGCTTGAGTTTCCTGCTGAGCCTTTGCTTGACGTCTCTTTTCGCGAGGGTCATTGGCAGCACGGCGACGCTGGCGACGTTTAGGAGGCTCCTCCTCCGCGACAGGTGCAGCAGTTGTTTGTGCTGGTTCTTCTTTGGTTGAAGACTCAGTTTCTTCTGCTTTAGCCTGCGTCTCTACTGGCGCCACTTTGGTCTGCGGTTTTGTGGTTTTCACTTTAGCCGCTTTGGCTTTGCTTGGCGCTTTCGTGGCTTGTGCTTGCGTCGTTATTGCCGAGTCTTCTGTTTCTAACGCAGTGTTTGAGGCATCTGGATTTTTGCTACTTTTTGTTTTAGCTTCTTCGACTACGGATTCCTCAACTTCTGCTTGAATAGGGGAAACAGTTTCGATATTCGCAGCCGTGGAAGTAACCGCTACAGACTCGACAGAGGTCGTTTCATTATCAGCACTTTCGATAGCTGTGTTACCTGTTTCTGCCTGAGTTTTAGGCTTACGGTTACGAGGGCTGCGACGACTTCGTGTGCTCTTGCTAGCTGGTTTTTCTACTGCTTCACCTTCAGTTGTGGTGGTTTGCGTAGCTTCTTGGCTAGCTTCGTTCACATCCTTTTCGGTAACTTGATCGAGGCTCTTGGCTTCGTCTGTGGTCGTGTTGTTATTACGTCCACTACGCTTGGCACTGCGGTCACGACGGCGCTTTTGCTCTCGGGTACGGTTGCTAGCCGATTCATAAGCTTCTTCTGGTACTGATTCAATATTAACTTGTTGATCGTCTAACTCTGGAGCACGTTCTTTCTTTTGGCTATTTCGATTGCGGCCATTCTTGCGATTGTCGTTACGGTTGTCGCTACGGCGGTTGTTACGCCTTTCTTCGTTAGTCGTTTCCTTGTCTTTACCGTTAGCTTCGGTATCGACCTTAACTCGTGGTTCCTTACTGGAAGTGCGCTTACGCTCATTACGACGATTGTTACGATTACCCCCGCGGTCATCATTATTGTTGCGGCGCTTATTGCGTTGATTGTTCCGAGTGTTACTAGGCTTTTGCTCTTGCGCTTCAGGGGTGGCTTCTTCTTTCGTTTGCGGCGTGCCGCCAAACAAACTGCCTAAGGCCCGAACAATACGACCGCCCAGGCCAGATGTTTTGTCTTCGCTCTCTGTGCGTAATGCTTGGGCAGGCGCCGAAGCGGCTGGAGTGGGAGCTGGTTGGGCTGGCTGCACGGACTTCACCGCGGCCTTTTCGACAGGCACTTGGGAGTGCTTGTTAAACTCTTCGGCATCAAATTGATGGCTTTCAACTTCAATGTCAAAGCTGTTTTCGCCAATAATTACGGATTCGTTATCGTCCCGCAAACGGCTAACTTCAAAGTGAGGTGTATCCATTTGTGGGTTCGGAATTACCAGCACACGAACATCGTTACTCTTTTCAATTTCCAACAGTTGATCACGTTTTTCATTGAGTAGGTAGGTGGCCATATTTACAGGCAATACCGCTCGAATTTCGGCTGAGCGCTCTTTACTGGCTTCTTCATTAATTAAGCGAATGATAGACAGTGCTAGAGAAGATACGTCACGAATAGTGCCTTGACCACTGCAACGAGGGCAGACGATACCAGAGGTTTCGCCTAAAGAAGGGCGCAAGCGCTGGCGCGACATTTCCATTAAACCAAAACGAGAAATACGGCCTACCTGTACGCGTGCTCGATCAAGTTTCAAAGCATCGCGTAGGCGATTTTCAACTGCCCTCTGGTTGCGCATAGGGCCCATATCGATAAAGTCGATAACCACCAAGCCACCCATATCGCGCAGGCGTAATTGGCGGGCTACTTCTTCCGCTGCTTCCAGGTTGGTATTAAGGGCAGTTTCTTCGATATCGCTGCCTTTGGTAGCCCGGGCTGAGTTAATGTCGATAGATACCAAAGCTTCTGTTGGGTCGATGACAATGGCACCACCAGAGGGTAAAACAACCTCACGTTGGAAAGCTGTCTCTATTTGAGACTCGATCTGGAAACGGTTAAACAGGGGGATATCTTGCTGGTATAGCTTGATCTTGTTTTGATAGCTAGGCATTACCTGTTGGACGAAGTTAAGTACGTCTTGGTAGACTTTCTCTTCATCAATCAGCACTTCACCAATATCTTGACGCAAGTAGTCTCGCATGGCGCGGATGATAACGTTGCTTTCCTGATAGATGAGGAAAGGAGCAGGGTGTTGTGCTGAAGCGTAAGTGATGGAGTCCCAGAGTTGCTGCAGGTAATCTAAATCCCATTGCAGTTCTTCTGTGCTACGGCCAATACCTGCTGTCCGAACGATTACACCAGACTCGTCCGGAACTTGCAATTGGCTCATTACGTCACGCAGCTGCGCACGTTCTTCGCCTTCGATGCGGCGAGAAATACCACCGGCACGAGGGTTGTTAGGCATGAGTACAAGATAGCGACCGGCCAAGCTAATAAAGGTGGTTAGGGCGGCACCCTTATTACCACGTTCTTCTTTATCAACCTGAACAATAATTTCTTGGCCTTCTTCTACCAATTGGCGGATGCCTGGGCGACCTGATCCTGGTGCCGTTTCCTTAAAATACTGGCGAGAAATTTCTTTGATAGGTAAAAAGCCATGGCGTTCTGCACCATAGTCGACAAAGGCCGCTTCTAGGCTAGGCTCTACGCGGGTTATTTTACCGCGATAGATATTGGCTTTTTTTTGTTCACGGGCACCGGATTCAATATCCAGATCATATAGGCGCTGGCCATCGACCAGAGCAACGCGCAACTCTTCAGAATTAGTTGCATTGATTAACATTCTTTTCATGGTTTTCAAACATCTGAAAACCTATTTACCCTACGGGAATTAATATATTTACGGGTGCACAGGATGCGCCACGGCCTTTTTTTAAGGGCCAATAACGGTATAAACCGCGATCTTTGCGGAGACGCAGCCCAATTGGAATTTCTCAATAAGGCCAGCAGTTCCAACAGTGCAGGAAACCATACCATCACGGATAAGCACGCAGCCCATTAGGGCGCTCAGCTAAGTTTATAGGCCAGGTTGTTTTTAATGGGCATATGTTGCTTTGCTTAGCCCATGATTTAGTAGCGCGTAGCTTACTAACAAAACTTTCTGACCAATCCTTGGGTAGGGTGCTTCTACACTTAAACACCAAACGTAAATTAATTCGCCGTAACCGGGTTAAACAGGTCGGTTTAATTTAATAACTCAGGTAGTTCCTGGTTACAGCTTAATATTCTAGATAACTGCATTGACGGTTATCTAAGGCCAGCTATAGGCCCGAAATCTCAACTGATGCGCATGGCTATGTCCTTCGCTCCGGCCGTCTGCAGACTTTTGTCTGCCAATACAAATAGATAGCCAGTTTCAGTGGCGGATATGGTACCATTTGCAGCCATACCAAGCAATCAAATTTGTGGTCTGCATGCCGGCACGTAAATCATTTGTGAAAAAAAAACCTATTCCTGTTGGGAAAAAGCCTGAAAAAGTGGAGTCGCAGCGTGATACACAACGTGCAAGGGGCGAAATGCCGCTTAATAAAGTACGTTTAGAAACAATCAGCGATGATCGGCAGGGCCAACGTTTGGATAATTTCTTGATTGGTCAGCTCAAAGGTGCACCAAAAAACTTGATATACCGCATCGTGCGTAAGGGTGAGGTTCGGGTCAACAAAGGCCGCGTTAAACCAGAATATAAATTGTGTGCTGGTGACATAGTGCGTATACCGCCGGTGAAATTGCCAGAAGCAAATGAAATTGCGCCAGTTGGACAGGACTTTGCAAATATTTTGCAAGCCGCGGTGTTGTATGAAAGTGATGGTCTCATGGTCATTAATAAGCCAAGTGGCTTGGCTGTTCATGGGGGAAGTGGTATTCATTTGGGGATGATTGAAAGCCTACGACAAGTATACCCGCAATACCCATTCTTGGAGCTGGTGCATCGTTTAGATCGCGATACTTCGGGTTGTGTCATGGTGGCTAAAAAGCGCGCTACTCTGCGCGCCATTCACGAACAGTTGCGCAATCCTGGCGGTATTGACAAGGTTTATCACGCATTGGTGTCTGGTCAATGGCCACGTTCGTGTAAGCAAATAAAGGCACCTTTATTACGGTATAATTTAAAATCGGGTGAGCGCATGGTCAAGGTTGATGATCAAGGAAAACCTAGTGTGACACGCTGTCAGTTGTTACAACAGTTTGGTAACGTAGCCTTAATCCAAGTGAAGCCCGTGACCGGGCGAACCCATCAAATTCGTGTACATTGCCGACATGTTGGTCATCCTATAGTGGGTGATGAAAAATATGGGTTACTAAGTATCAATCAACAACAACGCCAGCTAGGTCTGAAGCGGCTATTTTTGCATGCATCCGAATTGCATTTAACGGATCCCTCTACGGGCAAGGCCATAAACGTATGTGCACCTTATGATCAAGCATTGCATGATGCTGTGCACAGGTTGCAAGCTCAGTAATTGATAACAAAAAAAACCACTTGTAATATGTACTAAATTGCTTAGATAATGCGATCAACGACGATCCGTAATTTTTTACTTATTATAAGAGATTTTTCTATATGTATAACTCCGACCTGGGTCAAACCCCGGCTAATTTCCAGGCCCTATCACCCCTATCCATGTTGCAACGAGCAGCGGACGTTTATCCAACAGCGATGGCACAAATTTATGGTGATGTGCGCCGTACTTGGTTACAAACTTATGAACGCTGTGTGGCTATGGCTGATGCTCTAACTCAGCGTGGAATTGGTCTTGGAGATACGGTATCGGTCATTGCTCATAATGGCCCAGAGTTGTTTGAATGCCATTACAGCATCCCCATGTCTGGCGCCGTTTTAAATGCTATAAATACACGTTTGGATGCCGAAACTATTGCTTTTATTTTTGATCATGCTGAAACCAAAGTAGTGATGGTTGATAGGGAGTTCTCAAGCACAGTAGAGCAAGCCCTAAAAATTGCTCAGGTCAAACCTCTGGTTATTGATATAGATGATCCTACTTACACGGGTGGGCAGCTCATTGGTAGTGTGAGTTATGAGGATTTATTGGCATCAGGTAGCGAACACTTTGCTTGGTCCATGCCCGAGGATGAATGGCAAGCCATAAGTTTAAATTATACCTCGGGTACAACTGGCAACCCTAAAGGCGTGGTTTATCATCACCGCGGTGCTTATCTGACAGCCATCAATATGGCTTTGGCTTGGGATATGAATAAATACCCTGTATTTATGACTATTGTGCCCATGTTTCATTGCAATGGCTGGTGCTTTCCCTGGTCAACAGCATTAATGGCCGGTGCCAATGTTTTTATCCGACATGTTCGCCCTGATTTGCTGCTTGATTTAGTTAAACGTGAGCGAGTAACTCATTTTGGTGGGGCTCCGATTGTACTTAATATGATCAATAATGCGGATGAGAAAGACAAGCAGGGTATAACCCATCAGGTTAAGGTGATGACAGCTGGTGCTGCGCCGCCGGCAGCAGTCATTCAGGCCATGGAAGGGTTGGGCTTTGATATAACCCATGTCTATGGCTTAACAGAGACCTATGGGGCCTGTGTTATTTGTGAGTGGCAAGGAGAGAGATGGGATCAGCTATCAAAGCCTGAACGGGCGGCCGTGAAAGCGCGCCAAGGGGTACGTACACCTAACCAAGAAGATCATGCTATTGTTGATCCAGAGACCATGCAGCCAGTACCTAAAAATGGTGAAACTATTGGCGAAATTTGTTTACGAGGCAACATGGTTATGAAAGGGTACTTAAAGAACCCTAAGGCGACACAAGAAGCTTTTGCTGGCGGGTGGTTTCATACGGGTGACTTGGCTGTTTGGCATGAAGACGGGTATATGGAAATCAAGGATCGGGCCAAGGATATAATCATTTCTGGTGGCGAAAATATTTCCTCCATTGAAATTGAAGATGTTTTGTATCGTCATCCTGCCGTTCTGGAGGCTGCCGTAGTGGCTCGTGCAGATGAGAAATGGGGCGAAACTCCCTGTGCTTTTGTATGTCTAAAAGAAGGGCATGAGGTGACTGAGCAGGCTATAATTGATTTTTGTCGTGATAATATGGCTCGCTTCAAGGTGCCTAAGCACGTGGTGTTTACTCCTCTGCCCAAAACGGCAACGGGTAAAATACAAAAATATGTGTTACGCCAGATGGTTCCCGCGTAATATAATAAGGACTACGAATAGCTAATGGTATAGTTGTTCGTAGGGGACAGCCAATTTATAAGTCACGGGTAGGTATACGTACTGCCCGTTGTTATCAAGGATTTAGAGTTATTATGGAACACCAGTTTAATGCTAGCAGTGTGCACAAGGAAGCCTATAGCTTGATGATGGAAGGCCACAAGGTCACTGTTACTAAAATTGCCGCCATTCTACAAATAGAACCCACCGATGATTTACAAGCTGAGTTAGAGCGCTGGTGGTTGGAGGTAGAAAGCCAAGTGCCTTTCCGGCATAGCTTACACGATGATATGCAGCGTCCCGAAGTGCCTGATACGGTCTACCAGTCAGTGCAAATGATATGGGATAACGCACTAAAGGATGCGCGCCTTGAGCTGGAATTAAGCAGTCGCCAACTAGTCGATGCTAATCGTAGTGAAAAGGATTTAAGTAATGAAGACGAGTTGTATCTGTCGCGCACACAAATTGAGGCCCTTGAAGATTCCAATCAACGCATGCGCAATCAGTTGGCTGACCGCGATAACAGTATTAAGAGCCTAGAGGCAGAGAGGGCTATGTTGCGTTCCAACTTGCAGTCCACAGAGTCCAGCGTTGGTGATTTGGAACGGCTGTTGGCGCATGCTAGGGCGGAGGCAGAACAAGCAGGCAGTAGTCGCGACGAAGCCAAAAAACAGCTTGATCAACGCATGAAAGAAGAAATTCTACGGCATCAAGAAGCGACCAATAAATCGACGAGTAAATTAAGTTACTACCGCCACCAGTTGGACAAGTTGCGTGATGAGTGGGGTAAAAAGGAAACGGCTATGAATGGGCGCCTACAGGATATGCAAGCACAAATTGCACGTAATGATGTAACCATTGATACACAAAGTCGGCAAATTCGTTCCCAAGATGAGGAGCTAAAACGCTTCCGGGGAGAAATGACCAACCAATCGCGCAGTGTGTCTGCTTCTAATACGAAAATACTCGCGACTAACAACCGTATTAAGCGACTTGAAGACGAGCTGCAGCAGCGGGAATCAGAAATCAAAGAAACCAAAAAACGCAGTTTGCTTGATAAATCTGATAACTCCCGACGCGAAACGGAATTACGCAACCTAATGAAAGACAAAGACACGGATTTCAATGCAGCATCAACTAAACTTAATGAGTTGCAGCGAGTTTTAATTGCTCGCGAAGAAGAAATTCGCCGACTAACAGCCAAGTTATAATTGCCTATTCACTGGGGCAGTCCTAAACCTGTCCCATTGACATTAATGAGTCTAGCTTGGCTTATTATCTACCATCATGACCGCTGAACCGGTGGTCACGACCTTGCCATTAACCAAACATTCAGTTTTTAGTTTCACTCGGCGACGCCTTGTGTCTATTTCTTCAATACATACTTGAGCCGTCACTGTGTCACCGATCATAACGGGTGCTTTGAAGCGGAATTGCTGTTCAAGATATATGCAACCTGGACCAGGCAACTGAGTGCCCAGTACGGTTGAAATGAGGCCACCGCTTAGCATACCATGGGCAATACGCTGCTTAAAAGGTGTCTGCGCTGCATAGTTTTCATCCAAGTGAATAGGATTGGTATCGCCTGTTAACTGGGCAAAAGTGTCAATGTCAGTGGCCGTTATTTGTTTGTCGTAACTAGACGTCATACCTAAGCTTAGATCTTGTAAATAGTATCCGTGTTCCACGCTGTATCTCCTAGTAAATGATGATTGGCATGATACCCACCTGCCTGCATCTTGTCATCCGTATGGCAAATTAAATATGAGGAGCGTACTAGCGAGTTATATATGAAACTCACGAGTCAGTATTGGTAATGTTTTTTTGTTTCCTTGTTAGCAGTCGTTAGAATAGCATTCAATTGTTTAGAACTCCCTTAAGGACTGCTTTATGCCTGAATATCGTGCCCCATTAGATGAAATGAATTTTGTGGTTGATCAATTGCATGACCTCTCTGCTTTAGCTCATGCTATCGATAATGAAGATGCCAGTGTTGAATTGCTCGATGCCGTGCTTAGTGAGTCTGATAAATTGGCAAATCAAGTTTGGTCACCACTCAATGCCACAGGCGATCAACAGGGTGTTAAGCTGACAGATGATGGTGTTAAGTCAGCAGATGGCTTTGCTGAGGCTTATCGTCAGTATGCTGAAGGTGGCTGGAATAGCTTGTATTTTGACCCACAATACGGCGGTCAAGGTTTGCCTTTTACTTTATCTATGCCCGTGTCTGAAATGGCTCAAGCGGCCAATATGGCTTTGGGGCTGTGCCCGATGTTAACTGCAGGCGCGATTGAAGCTATTCACGCTCATGGTAGTGATGAGCTCAAGGGTATTTATCTAGAAAAGATGATCTCCGGTGCATGGACAGGCACCATGAACCTGACCGAACCCCATGCCGGTACGGATCTAGCGGTGCTTAAGACTACGGCAACTCCCGTCGACGATCACTATCTAATTAAAGGCCAAAAGATATTTATCACTTGGGGTGATCATGATATGACGGATAATATCGTGCACCTAGTATTGGCGCGCATGCCAGATGCGCCAGCAGGCGTGAAGGGGATATCTTTATTTTTGGTGCCCAAGTATTTAGTCAATGCGGATGGCACTTTGGGAGCGCGCAATGATGCCTATGCCATTAATGTTGAACATAAAATGGGTATTCATGCTAGCCCCACCTGCGTTATGAGTTATGGTGACAATGGTGGTGCTGTTGGGTACCTTATTGGACAGCCCAATCAAGGGTTGGTGGCCATGTTCACCATGATGAATAACGAGCGTCTGGTGGTGGGCTTGCAAGGTGTGGCCTTGAGTGATCGTGCTTACCAGCACGCTTTAGAGTATGCTCGGGAGCGTGTGCAGTGCGTTGCCCCTGGTCAGCGCGAACGCAGCGCCATCATTCATCACCCCGATGTAAGGCGTATGCTAATGACTATGCGCAGCCTCACAGAAGCATCACGAGCCGTTTGTTATTTGACCGCAACTCAAATTGATTTAAGCCAGATGGCGAGCGATATGGAACAACGTGCTTTAGCGCGACAGCGTGTGGGCTTGTTGACACCCATTGCTAAGGGTTGGTGCACGGAAATTGCTCAGGAAGTGACTTCTCACGGTGTGCAAATCCATGGTGGTATGGGTTTCATTGAAGAAACTGGGGCGGCACAACACCAAAGAGATGCGCGTATCTTGCCCATCTATGAAGGTACCACAGGTATTCAAGCCCTTGACTTGGTAGGGCGTAAAACCCTGTCTGATAATGGTGCCGCTATGGCTAGGCTGATTGCCGATATGCGTGCTGATATTGTGCGTCATGGCGACCAGGTTTCTTCCCCGCAGCTAGCCATGCTTAGTGACGGTGTCGACGGTTTGGAGCAGGCCTACGAAAAGCTATTGGCTGAATCAGGCGATGATCCCATGCTGCCAGGTGCTATCAGTTATGACATGCTGATGCTGGCTGGTTATGTTTGTGGTGGTTGGCAAATGCTGCGTTCGGCGGCACTAGTGAGCAGCGTGGATAACAGCACTTTTGTGGCCAATAAGAAAGCGACAGTAGCTTATTATCTTGAACATATGCTGCCGCGCTTCAAGGCTAACCTAGAGTCGTTGTTGGCGGGTAGTGCTAGTGTTATGGCGATCAGTGCTGACATGCTGTGATGATCATACGTATTGCATCACGGCGTTTATGTACGGCTAGATGAACTAAGTAAACCATATATCCTTAAAATCTACCCAGCCTAGGGAGTTGAGGTTTAGCCCCTGTACTCGGTCACCGTAGTGTAACAACTGCTGATGATGATACAGGGGCAATAGCACAAGTTGTTGCTGCAGGAATATGTCCATTGCTCGAAATGCCTCCATTCGCTCATTTTTTTGCGCTAGGCTTATCGCCTGTATCAGCTTGTCATCTAACTGCTGGCGCACTTCATCACCCATACAATGGCGTAATGAGCGTTGTGTAGCGAACCACTCATACAAAGCCATTTCTAGGTTGTCATCCAAGGCTTCACCTGATAAGACCAAATCAGCATCAAGCCAATTGTCAGGGTTAGCGAAGTCAGTGTAGGCCAGCTCACTTATTTGTATTGGGATTTCAAAGTTGGCCAGGCTTTTTTTGATCCACTTTGCATCCTCCATATGAATATCGTAGGTGACCAGTTTTAGGGGCTCTTGCAATCGCATGGGCATGCGTGGACGCACGGGGAACATCAGGCGTTGCGTATCGGCTTCCCATTCTGTTAGCAAGCGCCTGGCCGGTGCCGCTCGTGTGCCCCCCAACTCATTTACCAAACGCGTCGTATCCAACATGGAGCGAATACTGCGGCGTATGCGCAGGTTTTGAAGAGGTGAGTTATGCTTGGCGACATTAAACAACAGGTACTGGTAGCCTTTTTCTATTTTACTATTTTGCCGCATGCTGGCGTCATGGTGTGCGGTGCTGGTATCACTGATGATCAAGTCCGAATGTTGCTCTAAGGCCAATTTTTGATCAGCAAAAAACCAGATTTCAATACGATCAAGCAAAGCCCGAGCTTGAAAATAGTCTAGGTTTGCATCGAGTTGTAATTGAAATTCGTTATTTTTTATAACCATAAATGGGCCTGTGCCCACGGGTTGATGGGCAAAGTTAGGTTGGTGCATTAGGTCGCTAGGTTGTATTGAGCTGCAATGACTGGCTAATAGATGTAGCAATAAAAAATTGCGACTGCTTAATTCGATTTTTATTGAAAGTGGTGTCAAACAATCAATTTTAGAAATATGTTGGTACAAGCCTTGAAATGGTGATGGTGTGCTTTTTAGGTGGTTTAAGGTGGCTTTGACGTCTTCACAGTTTAACAGTCGTCCATGATGAAATTTGATGCCCGGCCGCAGGTAGAAATGCCAACAGGTCCCAGCTTCATCTGACTTCCAGCTATGGGCTAGGTTGGGTTTTATACATTGGTTTTGTCGATCATAGGTGACAAGCGTATCCATGATTTGATTAATCATATGGATTTCGGTGATACGCGTGGCCTGAGTCGGATCTAGATTGGGCAGTGAACGATGGTAGGGCATACGCAGCAATTGATCACCATGTAACTCATTTTTAAAACCAAGTTGCGTTTTCAGGTAGTTAAATAAGTCGTTCTTGTCGGTCTGATTCGGCAACAGCGAGAAGGCTTCTTGAAGCAGCCCCTCAGAGGCCTTGCTCATGGCCAGTTGTAGCGCCGGTGCTTTGGTGGGTGAATGAAAGATCAACTGTGATAGTTTGCCTCTTCCACGAGCAGGCAGCCAGGTCAACCAGCCCTGTTGCGACATCTTGTTCAGAACGTTGTTAACGTTTCGTCTCGTGCAACACAAAGCCTCAGCGACTTGTTCTATACTGGTCTTAACTTCTTTTTGATCATTAAAGTATTGGTTAAGTCTTTGATATTGTGATATTAAATTTTTGCTTGGGGCTAATGAAGACATAATATGCAATAGAGTTATTAAAACATGCAATGGTGATGTGAAAGTTTACATTTATTTTCCTATTTATGCATTGCATACTTTGGCGATTCAGATCTATTTATTTGGACTGATAATATGACACAAATTGTGTATTTGAATAATAAAGACAAAGACCCTTTGGAGGCTTGTAAAATGAAGAAAACAAAACTGCTGCAAAGCATGCTACTAGCAAGTGCTGTTGCTGCCACTTCTCTGTCGGCGCCGGTCATGGCGGCTGATGTGCCGGCTGGCACTAAATTGGCTGACATCCAGCATTTTATCCGTCATGCAGGGGCCGAGCCTGGCTCAATTGACCCACAGAAAATTGAAGGTACCGTTGGTGCCAATATTGTGCGTGATTTGTTTGAAGGCCTTCTCAATCAGTCTGCTGATGGTAAAGAGCTTCCTGGTGTGGCCACTGATTGGTCTGCCAACGCCGATAATACAGTTTATACATTTAACTTACGTCAAGATGCTAAATGGTCTAATGGTGATGCCTTAACGGCCCATGATTTTGTTTATGGTTGGCAACGCGCCGTTGATCCGGCGACGGCTTCACCATATTCTTGGTTTGTAGACATTCCAGGTATTGTCAATGCCAGCAAAATTATTAGCGGCGAATTACCGGCCTCTGACTTGGGCGTAAAAGCACTGGATGATTACACCTTTGAAGTTACCCTTGCCAATCCAATTCCTTTCTTTGTCAAAATGGTCACCCACGGTACCTTGTTCCCAGCACATCGCGCTACCATCGAAGCACATGGTGATAAGTGGACGCAGCCAGAAAACATTGTATCTAATGGTGCCTATCAGCTAACTGGCTGGAAAGTTAACGAGCGCATGGACCTAACTCGCAATAGTAACTATTGGGATGATGCCAAGACAGTGGTTGAACAGGTGACTTTCTTGCCAATTGAAAGCGAAAGTGCCTCCTTGGCACGCTATCGTGCTGGCGAAATGCACATTGTTGACAGCTTTCCATCAGATCAGCTTAAAACGTTGCGCAGCGAGATCCCAGAACAAGTGTATACCACCCCTCGCTTGTGCACCTATTATTACATTATGAATGTAGAAAAAGCACCATTTGATGACGTGCGTGTACGCAAAGCTCTGTCCTATGCTGTTGATCGTAACATCATTACTGATTACATCTTGGGTGCTGGTCAATTGCCGGCTTATGGTCTAACGCCTGAAATTACGGCTAATTTCTCGCCCAAAAAACCAGCTTATGCAAGCATGACTCAAGATCAACGTAACGCTCAAGCTGGCGAGCTATTGGCCGATGCAGGTTACACTAGCGCTAATCCATTAAAGCTTAATCTGTTGTATAACACCTCAGAAAGTCACAAGAAAATTGCTATCGCAATTTCTCAAATGTGGAAAAAAGCTGGTGCTGTAGAAACTGAATTGGAAAACCAAGAGTGGAAAACTTACCTTTCTACACGTAACGAAGGTAACTTCAGTATTGCCCGTGCGGGCTGGTGTGGTGACTACAATGAAGCCTCTACTTTCCTAGATTTGTTGGGTCAAGGTGATAACGACGGTAACTATGTTAATCAGGAGTACATTGACCTGATGAAGAAAGCAAAGACCATGTCTGATCCATCTGCAAACTACAATCGAGCGGAAGAAATATTGGCACAAGACATGCCAATAATTCCAATTTATCAGTACACATTCATGAAGCTGATTAAGCCAGAAGTACAAGGATTTGCTCACGCAAACCCTGAAGAAAACGTCTACTCCAAGGACGTATACCTAGTTGCTCAGTAGAGCATAAGGCCTTTGCCAGATGTCATCATGAAGATGGCATCTGGCATTTTATTGCTCAATGAATGACATGTATTCGTTGCACTTGGGTGATATATGTAGCTCGCCAATAATCGGCAATATGGATTAACCAGGTCGAGCTCACCATAGATTATTAGGTTGTCGTATGTTGAACTTTGTTTTTCGCCGGATACTCGAGGCGGTGCCCACATTATTGGTGCTCACCTTGGTGTCTTTTACTCTGATGCATATGGCACCAGGCAGTCCGTTTTTGACGGAAAAAGGTCTGCCTGATGAAGTGTTAGCCAATATCAATGCCAAATACCACTTAGACCTGCCGGTTTGGAAGCAGTATTTCATCTACTTGGGCAACCTGTTGCAGGGGGATTTTGGCCCATCTTTTCGTTACTTGGATTTCAGTGTTAATGACCTCTTGTGGCCAGGCTTGGCCGTATCAGCCACCATTGGTTTTTGGTCTTTGCTGATGGCTGTAACCATGGGCATTGGTATTGGCATGATGGCTGCATTAAATCAAAATAGTTGGACAGACTACAGCATCATGACTATGGCCATGTTAGGTGTGGTATTGCCAACTTTCGTCATGGCGCCAATTCTGGTTTTGTTGTTCTCTATACGTTTACATTGGCTGCCAGCAGGCGGTTGGAATGATGGCCAATGGCACTATCTGGTTTTGCCCGTTGTTGCTATGGGCACGCACCAGATTGCCCAGATTGCGCGCATAACGAGAGGCAGCCTGATTGAGGTAATGCACAGTAACTTTATCCGCACAGCTAAAGCTAAGGGGTTACCTTATCGTTACATCATTCTAAAACATGCCTTCAAACCTATGATGCTGCCCGTAGTATCTTATTTAGCGCCATTGTTTGTTGGTGTTCTGACAGGTTCAGTGGTTATTGATGTGTATTTTGGTACTGGTGGCATCGGTCAACATTTTGTTAATGGAGCCATTAATCGTGATTACTCCATGGTTATGGGGGTAACAGTATTGGTGGGTGTTATGTTTATTTTATTTAATGCCTTGGCTGATATTCTGTATGCCCTCATTGATCCAAAGATTCGTTATTAAGGTGTGACCTATGTTATTTAAACCTTCCAAAGTGGCCCAGCAACTAGCTAAAGCTTTGCCCAACGATAGTATGGACAGTGTTGAAGGGCGCAGTTTATGGCAGGATGCTAGGCGACGCTTTTTTAAAAATAAGGCTGCGCTGCTAAGCTTGTTTGTGATTTTTCTCATAACAATGTTTTCTGTGTTTGGCGGTTTCTTTGCACAGTTCAGTTATGAAGAAATTGATTGGATGGTGATTACTGATCCAACTGAACTAGGCAAGCCATCTTTGTCTAATGGTCATTATTTTGGTACCGACCAACTGGGACGTGATTTGTTCGCCCGTACCGTACAAGGTGGACAAATATCCCTGTTAGTTGGTGTGTTAAGCAGTATCGTAGCCATTATCATAGGCACCCTTTATGGTGCTGTGTCGGGCTTTGTTGGTGGTAGAATTGATGTATTAATGATGCGCGTAGTCGAAGTTATTAGTGCTTTGCCATTTATGTTTTTGGTAATCGTTTTAATGCTTGTATTTGGGCGTCACATTATTTTAATTTTCGTTGCCATAGGTGCTGTCTCATGGTTAGACATGGCGCGTATCGTGCGGGGTCAGACCCTGAGTTTAAAAAACAAAGAATTTATCGAAGCTGCCTACGCTTGTGGTGTTAGCCAGTGGCGCATCGTACTGCGCCATATTGTGCCCAATGTACTGGGCATTGTGTTGGTGTATGCCTCTTTAATGATCCCATCAATGATTATGTTTGAATCCTTTATCAGTTTCTTGGGCCTAGGTGTGCAAGAACCTGAGACTAGTTGGGGAGCGTTAATTTCAGAAGGAGTTATGACTATGGAGATAGCCCTTTGGCAGTTGGCTATACCCTTGGGTTTCTTGGTGGTGACTTTGTTTTGTTTCAATTTTGTGGGCGACGGTTTGCGAGATGCCCTAGACCCTAAGGAGCGTTAAGCATGAGCTTGTTGGAGGTAAATAAATTGAATGTGGCATTTGATACGCCAGATGGCACGGTAACGGCAGTAAAGGATCTTAGCTTTACTGTTTCTGCTGGTGAAACTCTAGGCATAGTAGGCGAGTCTGGTTCCGGTAAGTCGCAAACCGCATTTGCTATTATGGGGTTGTTGGCCAGTAATGGCCGTGTAGCAGGTAGTGTCAAATTTGCGGGGCAAGAATTGATTGGTATGCCCAGTCAGCAACTGAATCGCATTCGAGCTGAACAGGTTGCCATGATCTTTCAAGATCCCATGACTTCGTTGAACCCTTACCTAACAGTCGGTGAGCAATTGATAGAAGTGTTGCGTCATCATAAGGGTATGAATAAAGCCTCGGCACGTGCTCTTTCGGTGCGCATGCTTGAAGCTGTAAAGATGCCTGAAGCAAGTAAACGCATGTCTATGTACCCGCATGAATTTTCAGGGGGTATGCGGCAGCGGGTGATGATTGCTATGGCTTTGCTTTGTGATCCCAAATTACTTATTGCCGATGAACCCACAACAGCTCTTGACGTTACTGTACAAGCCCAGATTATGGCCCTTTTGGATGAATTAAAATCTGAGTTTAATACCGCTATCATGTTAATTACCCATGATCTGGGTGTGGTGGCGGGTGTTTGTGACAATGTCATGGTGATGTATGCTGGTCAAACCATGGAATGTGGCTCTACAGAGGAAATATTCTATCAACCCAGTCACCCTTATACAGGCGGCCTTTTAGAGTCTGTGCCGCGCTTAGACACTCATAGCGAAGTGTTGGCCACTATTCCTGGTAATCCGCCCAATTTGTTGCATTTACCTACTGGTTGTCCTTTTCAGGATCGTTGTGTATTGGCGCAAGATGAATGTCACCTGCAAATGCCGGCATTAACACAATTTGCAGGCACACGTTATCGTGCTTGTCATGCAGCGATCGAAAAAGTAGGTGTGCTATGAGTAAGGATTTAATCATGCAGGTACAAAATCTCAAGGTACACTTTGACATTCGCTCAGAAAATGCCTGGCCTTGGGAGAAAACCTTGACCTTAAAGGCTGTCGACGGTATTAATCTAGATATTTACGAAGGCGAGACCTTGGGTATTGTTGGTGAGTCTGGGTGTGGTAAGTCGACCTTAGCCCGAGCATTGATCGGTTTGTTGCCGGCCCGGGAAGGCAGGGTGCTATGGTTAGGGCAGGATCTTATTCAGTTTGACAAAAAGGCCCTGCGGGCCAAACGCCAAGAATTGCAAATGATCTTTCAGGACCCTTTGGCCTCCTTGAACCCACGCATGAATATAGGCGATATTATTGCAGAGCCATTACAAACCTTTTATCCACAGCTGTCTAAACAGGAAACCAAGCAGAAGGTTCAAAATATGATGGGCAAGGTAGGTTTGCTACCTAACTTGGTAAACCGCTACCCACACGAATTTTCTGGTGGTCAATGTCAGCGTATTGGTATTGCTAGGGCGTTAATTCTAGAACCTAAACTGGTTATTTGTGATGAGCCTGTATCGGCTTTAGACGTATCCATTCAGGCTCAGGTGATTAATTTACTTATGGAGCTGCAGCAAGAAATGGGTTTGTCACTGGTATTCATTGCCCATGATTTAAGTGTGGTGCGCTATATCAGTGACCGGGTGATGGTGATGTATTTGGGTAATGCCATGGAAATTGCCGATGCCAATCAGTTGTATACCAACCCTCAGCATCCTTATACCAAAGCCTTGATGTCGGCGGTGCCTATACCTGACCCCAAAATCGAACGCAATAAAACCATTGAATTATTGCAAGGTGATTTGCCGTCGCCGATTAATCCACCAAGCGGTTGTGTATTTCGTAGCCGGTGTCCACAGGCCAAGGTTGAATGTGCTGATAAGGTGCCTGAGTTACTGCCATTGTGTGACAGTTCCCATCTGGTGGCTTGTCATTTGCAGGCACCTTAGTTGTTCATTACTAAATAGGTCGCTAAGGCAGTTAATCAAGCCCCTCTGCGGGGCTAAGCTATGCTATGATAGCGGCCCTGTTATTTTCTAGTAAGCGATTCATCATGTCTGAATTACCTCCATGCCCAAAGTGCGATTCTCCCTATAGTTATGAAGATGGCAGTCAACTGGTTTGCCCTGAATGTGCTCATGAGTGGCAGTTGGGGGGCGAAGACGAAGAACAGGGCTTGGTTGTGCATGATAGTAATGGCAACTTATTGCAAGATGGTGATACGGTGACAGTTATCAAAGACCTGAAAGTCAAAGGCTCGTCGCTGGTTGTCAAGGTAGGTACCAAAGCCAAAAATATTCGACTAGTAGAAGGTGATCATGACATCGACTGCAAGATCCCAGGTGTGGGAGCGATGAAACTGAAATCTCAATTTGTGAAAAAACAGTAACCGCTTTTTTTACCTAATCTCCACACTGGGCCAGGCTGCAAGAGCTTGGCGCAGATCTTTTGAATATGACCTTTCAATATCCATATGCAGAACAAGCTGCTGCCCATACTGGCGTTGCGTTATGGTTGCGCCATAGGTTTGGCAACAGTGTTCAATTTTGCCACTAAGATCGTAAGGTAGGCTGATGATGACTTCACATAGGTCCCGTTTTAGGCGCGTAGGGCATGCGGCAATAACGGCTTTCACGGCATCACTATAGGCTTTTACCAGCCCACCAGTGCCCAATTTTGTGCCACCAAAATAGCGTATCACCACCACGCTGACTTCACCAATATTAGCGTGACTAAGCACCTGCAGCATAGGCCGGCCCGCTGTGCCAGAAGGTTCACCCGCATCACTGAAACCCCAGTAGGTACTGTTGCCAGGCGCTTCGGCTACCACAGCCCAGCAATGATGGTTGGCATCGGGATAGAGTGCACGCATAGCATGCAAGTGTTCGGTGCAGGCGTCGCGGCCTGGTGTGTGTCTCAGATTAGCTATAAACAGGCTATTCTTAACCTCCGTACGGACTTCTAGTTGGGGCTGCTGAAGATCGGGGATCGGGTAGCTCATGGCACACTTAGGGCTAGGATATAGGATCAGTTAATCGTACAATATGACTTAACAATCATCTAGTTATTTCGTTATGACCGACCTTCAACATCGCTTTGGTGGAATACAGCGTCTATATGGCCTTGAGGCCTTTCAAACCATCAATCAAGCTCACATATGCATCATTGGTATTGGTGGCGTAGGTACCTGGGTGGCCGAAGCCTGTGCCCGCTCAGGAGTTGGTAAACTAACCCTAATTGATATGGATGATGTGTGTGAGACCAATATCAATCGCCAAATTGTTGCCCTAGACTCCACCATAGAGCAGGCTAAAGTGGATGTGATGGCGGCCCGCATTGCAGATATTAATCCAGCTTGTCAGGTAACTGTAATCGAGGATTTCATTGGGCCGAGCAATATGGCCGAGTACTTGGATCAAGGCTATGATTATGTGGTCGATGCGTGTGATAGCATTAAAGCCAAGGCTGCCGTTATCTATTGGTGTAAACGTAATAAAATACCGGTGTTGACTATTGGTGGAGCCGGTGGTCAAAAAGACCCCACACAGGTGCGGGTAGCGGACCTGTCACAAACCAAGGCCGACCCGTTAGCCGCTAAGCTACGAAATACCCTGCGTCGGCACTATGGTTTTAGTGAAAATAAAAAGCGTAAATTTGGTGTTGAGTGTGTTTATTCCACTGAGCAGTTAGTTTATCCCCACCCTGATGGCAGCGTGTGTTTTGCCAAACATGAAAATGTTGCTGGAGCCAAGATGGACTGCAGTCGGGGGTTTGGTGCGGTTAGCTTCGTTACAGGTAGTTTTGCTTTTGTGGCTGTGTCACGTTTGCTAGATAAATTGATAGCTAAATCAAAACGGCAAAAAGTTAAAGATAACCTTGCTGACGCAGGACGTTAATACGCTCTGGAATGGCCTCTAGAGCGGCTTGTTTTTGCTGTGCACTAAGGATCGGCCAATTACGAATTTCATCCTGGTGGCGATAACAACCTTGGCATATAGGTTGGTGCTCGAATATTCGACAATGGCCCATGCAAGGAGAAGGGATGCTAGTATCTAGCTCTCGTCTGCGTCCGCGCCTCGTCATTGTCCTACCCCATGTAAAAAGCAGGCATTATTATCTGTTTTTTGACCAAAGGCAATGCCTCTTCATCAGCTTCGGCATTGAACATGCTTAAGGGGTTCATTTAAGCGCCTGATTAGGCGTAAATTATGGCTCCGGTAGGATCTGCATTTTGGTGGTGAAACGCCCCCATAAGTGCTAAACTCCGCGTCTTTATGATGCCCAGTTTATAAGTTATTAGTTCATGCAATTTGCGTCCTTATTTGCGGCCCTGTGGGGTACATTCGGTGTGGTTTCTTTGCTCGGATATTCTGTCTACCGGTTGAGTCAGGTCGCGGTGACATTTATCGATTACCCAGCAACGATTTGGCATTGGGCTGCTCTCATTGTGTGGATTATTTTCATGGCTTATACGGAAGGGTATAAAGGCTTTCAGCTGGCTTTTGCACCCAGAGCCGCCGCCCGTTTGCATTGGCTATCACAAAATCCAAAACCTATGCTGACCCTGCTAGCACCCCTGTTCGCCATGGGCCTCATCTATGCGAACCACAAACGCCTCTTTATCAGTTACCTCATTATAATCATGGTGGTGTGCTTTGTTGCTATTGCCGAAACACTATTGGCACCTTGGCGCGCTATAGTGGATGCAGGTGTGGTGGTCGGCTTGCTATGGGGAGCTATAGCCACACTACTCAGTGCTATAAAGGTATTGATTTTAGCGGCCGACCGGGTAGACCCAGAACTGCCCAACCGCGCACTTTGATCAGCGAGTTAAGCATATGAGCGCGCCATATTTTTGCGCAACGCCCTGCAGTTGGAGCCAATGTACAAGCCAGAACGCTTGAAAAAACTTATCTTGCTTTTTGGCTAGGTTGAATTGCTCACATCAATCGTTTGGTATATGTTGTTAGAGCTAACTCATCATGGTATTTTGTTGATGTTTATAATGACCCAATGCCTACATGCAAGATAACTATATGCTGCCAGTTTATACAGCTTTTTGCCTCCCAGAGCTGAACAATTCCGCACTCTATACAGTGAATAAACTACCATGAAAGTCATATTATGGATGTTAGGCGCTATAGCTTCTTTTTGCTCCATGGCGGTCGGCGCACGTATGCTTAGTGGCCACCTAGATACCTTTGAAGTGCTCACCCTGCGAGGGGTTATTGGATTGTTAATCATTATGAGCATCATCTATTGGCGTAAGCAGCCCTCGCTTTTTGTAACCCAGCGTACAGGCACTCATTTATGGCGAAACCTGTTTCATTTTTATGGTCAGGCCAGTTGGTTTTTTGCCATTGGTATGATTCCCTTGGCGCAGGTGTTTGCTATCGAATTTACGGTGCCCCTTTGGGTGCTGTTATTGTCGGCCTTGTTTTTGGCTGAACGCATTACTATTCGTAAGGTGGTAGCGATTAGCTTTGGTATGCTTGGGGTATTGGCCGTTGCTCGGCCTGAAACTCAGGGCATCTCCAATGGCATGTTGGTGATGTTTATTGGCGCCATTGGTTTTGCTGTAGCGATTATATATAACAAACGCTTAGTCTCCACTGAACACCCCCTAACCATTGTCTTTTATATGACTTTGATGCAGTTGCCAATTAGTGCTCTGTTAACTGGTGGTGACTGGACCATGCCAAGCACAACGGACTGGTTTTGGTTGCTGGTTGTTGGTGTGTTTGGTATCAGTGCTCATTTTTGTGCTTCCAAAGCCATGCAGTCGGCTGAAGTGAGTAGCATTATGGCCATGGATTTCTTGCGCTTACCTATCATCGCTGTTTTGGGGATGATGCTTTTTGGCGAACTATTTGATTGGTGGGTTCTGGTAGGCGGGAGTCTGATGATAATAGGTAACATGATTGGCCAAAATGTATGGGGTATACGCCAAAAAGCCATTAATTCCCTATAGTACAACCAGTCTTGCGCTATGCACTTCTATTCGCCCTTGTTGTAGATTGTAAAGTACATTTGCACTCATCTTGCCGGCTTCTTTGCCCAAGGCCAAACGGGCATTGAGCGCCGGTGGGTGTGTGGTAGTTTTGGCTGCTCGTGTTTGCTGCAACCAAGTTAAACTATGTGCTGTTTCATCTTCATGTTGGGCTACATGCCAACCAAGCTGCTGGCTGAGCGCTTCGAATTCATGCCAAGTCTGTAAGTAACTGCTGGCCCTCTCGTTGGCCCATGGTGTTGGGTAGGCAACGGCATCTGCCAACTGGGCAGGAGCTAGATAAACTTCATGTAATAATAAACTGCCACCGGGCTTTAGTACCTGCTTGATACCTTGCAATAGTTTGGCTTTGTTGTCGATAGGCATCATGGCATGCTGACTAAGAATAAAATCAAAGTGATGGTCGGAAAATGGTAGGTCAAGACTATTGGCAACTTGATAATGACAGGTAGTTGGTGTGCCAAGATTTTGGTCCAGTAACTGTGCCGCTTTGATATAGTCAGCATCAATATCCGTTGCTGTCATGGCACAGCCATGTTCAAGGGCCAGTATACGAGCACACCCGCCTAGTCCGGCCCCCATGTCCAACCCCCTGATGGCTGTTTTTGGTAGCCAGTTCAACAGCTTTCTTGTAGCGGGTAGGCCACCTATATGAAGTTGGTCAAGGGCAGCATAATGCGCCACTCGCCAACCGCCAGTAGGCGTTGTTTGCAATAGCTTAGGCAGGGTGTCGAGTAGGTTCACTTTAGCTTTGCAACTCAGGCAGATCAACAAACAGATCCAAGGCTTCTGGGTTGGCTAAGGCATCTTTGTTTTTTACTGGCTCACCGTGAATCACTTTGCGTACCGCCAGTTCTACAATTTTGCCACTGATGGTTCTCGGTATATCGGCTACTTGGATTACTTTAGCTGGCACGTGACGTGGTGTCGTATTGGCGCGAACCTGTTGTTTGATGTTGTTCACTAGTGTATCGGTTAGGTCGATTTCAGATTGCAGTACTACAAACAGAATTACCCGCACGTCATCTTGCCAGTTTTGGCCCACAACAATGCTTTCCATAACACCTTCCACGGCTTCCACCTGTCGGTAGATTTCCGCCGTGCCGATACGCACGCCACCTGGGTTAAGTACGGCATCTGAGCGGCCGTGGATAATAATGCCTTGTTGCGCAGTAATTTCACCATAATCACCGTGCGCCCAGATATTATCGAACTGATCAAAGTAAGCGTCATGGTATTTGCAGCCATCGGCGTCATCCCAAAAATAGATGGGCATGGAAGGAAACGGCTTACTACAAACTAGCTCTCCTTTTTCTTGCAGGATAGGCCGCCCTTCGTCATTATAGATTTCTACCGCCATGCCAAGGCCTGGGGCCTGCAACTGGCCACGATAAACCGGTAGGATAGGGCAACCTAGGGCGAAGCAGGAGAGAATGTCTGTGCCGCCGGATATGGAGGCCAACAGTACATCCTGCTTAATATGTTCATAGACAAAGTCAAAGCTTTCATGAGCCAGTGGCGAACCGGTAGACAGGAGTGTGCGCAGCTTGCTGAGATTGTGGCTTGCCGCCGGTTTGACGCCAGCATTTTCTATGGCGGCTATATATTTGGCGCTGGTACCAAAAATACTGATACCTTCTTGTTGCGCTATATCCATCATAATAGTCGGTGTTTTGAATGGCGAGCCATCATAAAGTACGACCGTGCAACCGACGGCTAAACCATTCACCAACCAGTTCCACATCATCCACCCACAGGTTGTGTAGTAGAACAGGACATCTTCTCGCTTCACGTCGGTATGCAGAATATGTTCTTTGTTGTGTTGCAGCAAAGTGCCACCAATGCTGTGCACGATACACTTGGGTACTCCGGTTGTGCCCGATGAATACATGACATACAAGGGGTCATTGAAGTTCATCGGGGTGAAGTCAATAGTGGTTGCATGTCGGTCAATAAAGTCTTCCAAGTGGATAGCTTTATCAGGTGCTGTCGCTTGTAATTCTGCTAGATCTGCTTTTTGGGTGACATGGTCACAAACAATAATCTTTTCGATGCTATTTAACTTGGCAGCTATACCAGCAACGCGCTCGAGGGAGTTAAGGGTTTTGTTGTTGTACAAGTAACCGTCGGTAGTAAACAAAATGCGAGGTTTGATTTGCCCGAAGCGATCCAGCACACCATTGATACCAAAATCAGGAGAACATGAGCTCCACACAGCGCCAAGGCTGGTGGTGGCTAGCATAGCCACCACTGTATCGATGACATTGGGCATAAAACCAGCTATACGGTCACCTGGGCTAATTCCGTGTTGGCGCAAGGCGCTGCTTAGTTGTGCCACCCTCAGGTAGAGTTCAGCATAAGTCAGACTATGGCGTGTATCATCTTCACCGCGAAATACCAGTGCGGTTCTATCATCACGGAATTTAAGCAGGTTTTGTGCATAGTTTAACTTGGCATCTGGGTACCAGTTGGCACCGGGCATCCTGTCGCCATTGATCAAAATACGCTCGCCTTTGTGTTGGCTCTGCATGTCAGACAACTGCCAAATTTCATCCCAGAATAAAGCAATATCATCCACGCTCCAGGCGTGTAGGTCAGCATAGGACTGCATGTTTAGCTGATGCTTATCGTTTATGTTTTCCATGAACTGATGCATATTACTATTGCTAATACGTTGTGTGCTAGGTTGCCAGAGTGGTTTTTGCGTCATAGTGTTTGCCAAATGGGTATCTGTCAGTAAGTTCATTGCACTGGTTGGGTGGATGCTGGAGGGTTAATTAGTATGTAATTAAACCTTAAGTATATGTTTTAATTGTAATAATTTAGCGCGATAACAATATATTAATGAATTGACGGCTAGATTATAGACGAATTAATGGTTGGCTACACCCACTTTGGAACTATTGTGACGGCCTAATAGATCGCTGATGTCGCAGCCAATTTTAATCAATCGATCAAGTTGAATTCCGGTGTGTATACCTAGGCCGTGTAGCAGGTAAACTAAGTCTTCTGTTGCCACATTTCCGTTTGCTCCTTGTGCATAAGGGCAGCCGCCAAGACCTGCGACCGAACCATCAAAACAGGTGACACCCGCTTGTAGCATGGCATAGACATTGGCCAAGGCTTGGCCGTAGGTATCGTGGCAGTGACCAGCAAGATTTCTGGCTGGCACAAAGTGCATGACGGCGTTGAGCATGTCTAGCATTCTTCCAGGTGTAGCTTTGCCAATTGTGTCTCCTAGTGAGATTTCATAACAACCCATTTGCATCAGGGCATCACTGACTTGGGCGACCTTTTGTGGATCAACAGGCCCCTCATAGGGGCAGTCCACTACCACTGACACATAACCCCTTACTTTCAAGCCCTCGGCTTGGGCTGTTTTGATAACTGGCGCAAAACGTGACAAGCCTTCATCAATACTGCAATTGGTGTTGCGTTGGCTAAAACTCTCGCTGGCTGCGCCAAAGACGGCAATTTCATCTATACCGGCCTCTAGGGCGCGTCGCAGGCCTTGCATATTAGGTGTTAATGCACTGTAGTTAACATGCTGGTGACGCGTAATGCGCTGCAGTACTTCGGTACTGTTGGCCATTTGTGGCACCCACTTTGGGTGTACAAAGGCCGCGGCTTCAATATGTTGTAGGCCGCTAGTAGCAAGGCGGTTAATCAGGTTGGCTTTGAGGTCAGCTGACAGCATGGCACCGGGTTCATTCTGCAGGCCGTCGCGCGGCCCGACTTCAACGATTCGAACCTGTTTAGGTAGATTCATAATGGCGCTCCTTCCTAAGCTTCTTGGGGCAAAGGATTTAGGTGTAATAGCTGTGCTTCAGCGGCCACTAGGTCGCCAACACGATAATAAATTTCACCCACAATACCTGCTGTTGATGCATAGATAGTATGCTCCATCTTCATGGCTTCTACCACTAACAAAGCCTCACCCTCGTCCACATTTTGGCCGCTTTCAACTAAGCAGGCTATGAGGCTGCCATTCATCGGGGCTACAATATCACCAGCATCATGTTGACGGGTTTGGTTGAAATTATCTATCTGAGGCTGCAGCAATTGCACTACCAATTTACCCGTTGGGCTAAAAATGCTAAGTCGGTCGCCAAATTGACAATAACTCGCTTTTGTCATTTGACCATTAAGACTTAATCGTAAGTGCTCATCGGTTTTGCTGCCGGTAAATACCACCTTGCCTGAATTGCCAGCGGCATCACTGAAGTTTGCCGTGTAGATTTCAGCCAGTTGCAAGTTGATATGAAGCTCACGGGTATCAACGTGGATTGAGAAACTCACCTGAGAAGGTTGGTTTAAGCGTAAACCTGCTAGGTCATTATCCGGAGCTAAGGCCAAACAAGCCAACGCTAAGGTGGTATCAAAATTAAATTTGTTTTTACCCAGTAGCTGATCCTGATGTTGTTCGATAATGTTGGTATGTAATTTGGCTTGCGCAAAGTCTTCTAAGGTGGTCAGTTTACGCAGGAAATCTATGTTGGTATTGATGCCTTCTAGATGGTAATCCTGCAGACAGGTGTCGAGTTTGCTTAAGGCTTGTTCACGGTCATCAGCAAAGACAATGAGCTTGGCAATCATTGGGTCATAAAAGGAGCTAATAACATCACCCTCCAATACGCCAGTATCAACTCGAACATGCTGATCTGTGGTTGGTTGGCGCAGGTGGTTAATGGTGCCGGTTGATGGCTGAAAGTCTCGTTCCGGGTCCTCGGCATAAATTCGCGCTTCAACAGCATGACCTTGTAAATGAATCTCTACTTGTTGCAGGGGTAGCGGCTGGTTGGCAGCCACTTGCAGCTGCCATGCGACCAAGTCTTGGCCGGTTACCATTTCGGTAACCGGGTGCTCAACCTGTAGGCGGGTATTCATTTCCATAAAATAAAAACAACCATCCTTATCAAGCAGGAATTCCACGGTACCTGCTCCAACATAGTCTATGGCTTTGGCAGCCGCAACTGCGGCACTCCCCATGGCTTGGCGTAAATCATCAGACAGGCCCGGTGCAGGGGCTTCTTCAATCACTTTTTGGTGGCGACGTTGCGCAGAACAGTCGCGGTCACCGAGGTAAACTCCATTACCATGGCGGTCGCAAAACACCTGTACTTCAACGTGTCGAGGTTGCAATAGGTAACGCTCAAGCAACACAATAGGGTTGCCAAAACTGGACTGCCCTTCGCGTTGTGCACCGCCAAGTTGGGTTTTAAATTCGGCACTGCTGGTGGCAACCCGCATGCCTTTGCCGCCGCCACCGGCAATGGCTTTGATGAGTAGTGGGTAGCCCATCGTATCGGCTTGCTGTTGCAAAAATTCAGGGTCTTGATTAGCACCATGATAACCGGGTACCAAGGGAATACCTGCATCTTGCATGATTAGTTTAGCGGCACTTTTACTTCCCATTTGTTGAATGGCAAGGGCGTCCGGGCCTACAAAAACGATACCGGCTGCCTGACAGGATGTAACAAAGTCCGCATTCTCAGACAAGAACCCGTAACCAGGGTGGATGCACTCGGCACCGGCTTGCAGGGCGATGTTCAAAATCTTATCTGCACATAGGTAACTATCAGCGGCGGCGGCGCCGCCAAGACGCCAGGCTTCGTCTGCTTGTTTGACATGTAAAGCGTTGGCATCCGCGTCAGAATACACGGCGATGGTACGCATGCCCATAGTCCTAGCGGTGCGTATAACACGACAAGCGATTTCACCGCGATTGGCGATTAATACAGATTTCAACATGAGCTTATTGCTCCTTTTTTGGTTGTTGCCATGGAGCGGGGTGCTTATTAAGGAAAGCCTGCAGGCCAGCTTGACCGGCTTTGCCCACACGAATATCAGCAATAGCCTTTGTGGTAGCGGCCTCCGTGTTGGCTAAGTTATTTTTAGCAAGCGGTGTTTGGTTGTCAAACTGTCGTAACAAGGCCTTAATGTGGGCGACTGCCTGAGGGCTGTTATTGAGCGTTTGCTCAACCCATGCTTGGCCAGCAGACGCTAATGCTTCGGCAGTTACCAGCTGATGAATCAAACCAATCTGTAAGCCTTGTTGGGCGTCAAATACAGCTGCGCTGGTCATTAAATGTCGCCCCCATGAGTGGCCTAGCTTATTGGCTACAAAGGGGCTGATTACGGCAGGAATGAGGCCAATGCGTACTTCACTTAGGCAAAATTGTGCATTATCCACGGCAATCACACTGTCGCAGCAGGCCATGAGCCCGATAGCACCACCAAAAGCGGCGCCATTGACCAAGGCGAGTGTAGGGCGGTTAAAGGCATCCAATAAACGCATTAATTTTGCCAGTTGTTGGGCGTCAGCTATATTAGCGTCATGATCATATTCTGCCATGCGCTGCATCCACGCTAAATCGGCACCGGCAGAAAAACTCTTACCAGTGGCTGAAATAATAAGGGCACGAACCTGCAGGTTGGTAGCGAGGTTCTGCAGATGATCGATTAACTCACCAATCATGACATCATCAAAAGCATTATGTTTGTGAGGGCGATTAAGGGTGATGGCGGCTATGCCACGCTCGTCTATTTCACACAGTACACGTTGTTCAGACATGGGTAGCTCCTTACATATTTACATGCGGAACACGCCAAAGCGTGTTTCCTGTTGTGGTTGGTTGAAGCTGGTGGCGAGGGCCAAACTTAGTACATCGCGGGTTTGTTTGGGGTCGATGATACCATCGTCCCACAGGCGTGCACTGGCATAATAGGGGTGGCCTTGATTTTCATATTGTTCTAGTACGGGCTGGCGCATGGCGGCTTCATCTGTATCACTGAAAGTTTCCCCTTGGGCAGCCAGTTGGTCACGCTTAACCTGGGTTAGGACGTTGGCGGCCTGTTCACCACCCATCACGGAGATGCGGCTATTGGGCCACATCCACATAAAATTGGGTTCGTAAGCACGGCCACACATGCCATAGTTTCCTGCACCGTGACTCCCGCCAATGATAATGGTGAATTTTGGTACCTTAGCACAAGCCACGGCGGTCACCATTTTTGCTCCGTGTTTGGCGATACCCTCTGTTTCGTATTTTTTGCCAACCATAAAGCCGGTGATGTTTTGTAAAAAGACTAAAGGTATGTGTCGTTGACAGCAAAGCTCAATAAAATGTGCTCCTTTTTGCGCTGACTCAGAAAGCAAAACACCATTATTGGCCACAATGCCGATTGGAAAACCGTCTAAATGGGCAAAGCCACATACCAAGGTGGTGCCGTACAGGGCCTTGAATTCATCAAATTGAGAGTCATCTACCAAACGGGCAATGACATCACGAACATCAAAAGGCTTACGCAAATCAGTACCAACAATGCCATAGATTTCCTCTGCTGGGTAACGTGGTGGCGAACTAGTTTGACGGGTGAGAGTATTGCCTTCAGGTTTGGGGCAGTTGGCTAGGCATTGGCGAGCTAACAACAGGGCATGTTCGTCATTTTCGGCATAATGGTCAGCTACCCCCGAGGTACGACAATGGACATCAGCGCCACCTAATTCTTCAGCCGTGACTACTTCACCAGTGGCGGCCTTCACTAAAGGCGGCCCCGCTAGAAAAATAGTGCCTTGTTGTTTCACTATAATGCTTTCATCGGCCATGGCGGGTACATAAGCCCCGCCGGCAGTGCATGAGCCCATAACAACGGCAATTTGGGCGATTCCCATGGCAGACATGTTGGCCTGATTAAAAAATATACGTCCAAAGTGCATTTTGTCAGGAAAAACTTCATCTTGTTGTGGCAGGTTGGCGCCACCCGAGTCGACCAGATAAACGCAAGGCAGGTTGTTTTGTTGAGCAATCTCTTGCGCCCGTAAGTGCTTTTTCACTGTCATAGGAAAGTAGGTGCCACCTTTAACGGTGGCATCATTAGCAATCACCATGCAATGACGGCCATTTATCAATCCAACGCCACAAATTATGCCGGCACTAGGTATATGCATGCCGTACATGCCATGGGCGGCTAGCTGAGATAGTTCCAAAAACGGTGAAGCGAGATCGAGTAAGTGCTCAATGCGTTGTCGGGGTAACAATTTACCACGCGCTAGGTGTTTGTTTTGGTATTTTTCTCCACCGCCTGTTATGACCTTGCTGACCTGCCATTGCAAGTCCTCAATCAATGTTTGCATGGCGCTGGCTTTGGCTTGAAACTCAGCACTTTGGCTGTTTATCTTGCTAGTTAGAGTTGCCATAAGGGTATTCCACTATAGGGTGATTCTTGGTTAGCCTCAAAGGTTGCGCTTTCGGGCTGTTTGTTTATTAATGAGATTCGTTAAACAGTTCGCGGCCAATCAGCATACGACGAATTTCTGATGTTCCAGCACCAATTTCATAGAGTTTGGCGTCACGTAACAAACGGCCAGTTGGCGATTCATTGATATAACCTGTACCACCGAGTAACTGAATCGCGTCTAAGGCCATCTTGGTGGCCAGTTCAGCAGAGTACAAGATGACACCAGCGGCGTCTTTACGCGTTGTCTCGCCTCGGTCACAGGCGTTGGCTACGGCGTATACATAGGCACGAGCAGCGTTCATTTGTGTGTACATATCGGCGATCTTGCCTTGCACCAATTGGAATTCACCAATGCTTTGTCCAAATTGTTGGCGGTCATGGATATAAGGCACCACGATATCCATACAAGCCTGCATGATGCCTAATGGCCCCCCGGATAATACTACGCGCTCATAGTCCAATCCGCTCATGAGTACACGCACACCACCGTTTAGTTGACCAAGAATGTTGGCAGCGGGCACTTCGCAGTTCTCAAATACCAATTCACAAGTATTGGAACCACGCATACCTAACTTGTCGAGTTTTTGGGCGCGGCTAAAACCTGGGTAATCATGTTCAATGATAAAGGCGGTAATACCTTTGGCACCAGCATCCACGTCGGTTTTAGCGTACACCACATAGGTACTGGCATCGGGACCATTGGTAATCCACATTTTGTTGCCATTAAGTATGTAATGGTCACCTTTTAGTTCTGCTTTTAGGCGCATGCTGACAACGTCGGAACCAGCGCCAGGCTCACTCATGGCAAGGGCTCCCACATGTTCGCCGCTGATCAATTTGGGTAAATACTTAGCTTTTTGTTCATCGCTACCATGACGATGGATTTGGTTCACACAGAGATTTGAGTGGGCACCATAGCTAAGGCCAATGGAAGCTGAGGCGCGGCTAATTTCTTCCATGGCAATACAGTGGGCCAAATACCCCATCTCAGCACCACCGTATTGTTCTTTGGCTGTGATGCCTAGTAGTCCCATGGCGCCCATTTTTTGCCACAAGGGCATAGGAAACTGGTTACTAACATCGGTTTCTTCAGCCAAGGGTGCTATTTCCTTAGCGGCAAATTGGTTGACCTGATCTCGTAACATATCAACGGTTTCGCCAAGGCCGAAGTTGAGGCTGCTGTATCTGCTAAACATAGGATTTACTCCATTATTAAAGTTTTGTCAGTAAGGGCCCCGCGGCAGCGAAGGGCTGCCTCGTGTAGCTCTTTTTGCATATCATTGATGTCTTGAAGTTGTTGCTCCAGAATCATTTGACGTTGTTTGATTTTGTTCAATAGCACCATCAGTTGTTGGTCATTATTAGTTGCAGCTGGATCGTACAGGTCAATAATCTGTCGAATCTCATCCAGAGATAAACCCAAGCGCTTGCCACGAAGTATTAGCTTGAGGCGAGTTCGATCCTGTTTGCTATAGATACGCTTTTGGCCTTCACGCCTTGGATCTAATAGTTGTTTGTCTTCATAAAACCTTATGCTGCGGGCGGTGATGTCAAATTCATTCGACAATTGGCCAATAGTAAAGATAGGCTCAGGCATGAAAGAATCCTCGAAGTACTATTCATGATTGCTATAATAAGTTGACGTTAACGTAAACGTCAATCATAATTTACTATAAGTGCATTAGATATTTGTATAGAGAATCATACATAGACCCGTATTTGAACGGGCTTATGTCATTGATTCTCACAAAAAAGGTAAACAAACAATGTCAAAATCTGTATTTATTGTTGCTGGTAGTCGCACGCCTATGGGGGGCCTAAATGGCAGTCTGGCCAGTTGCACCGCACCGCAATTGGGTGCCATCGCCATTACCGGTGCCCTGTCGCGCGCGGGTATTGCCAAAGAGCAAGTTGACGAGGTTTACATGGGCTGTGTGTTGCCAGCAGGCCAAGGTCAGGCGCCTGCTCGTCAAGCGGCTTTAGGTGCAGGTTTGTCCCAATCTGTTCCTTGTACTACTGTTAACAAGATGTGTGGCTCGGGTATGCAAACCACGATCATGGCTTATAACGCGATTAAGGCTAATGCTGCACAGATAATGTTGTGTGGCGGTATGGAAAGTATGAGCAATTCGCCTTATATACTGCCTAAGGTGCGCCAGGGTTTGCGGATGGGGCACGCTCAAGTGCTTGACCATATGTTTATTGATGGCTTGGAAGATGCCTATGAAGGCGGCTTGATGGGTAGTTTTGCGCAGGATACGGCGGATGCTTATGGACTGACTCGTGGACAGATGGATGCCTTTGCTATTGCTTCTTTAAGCAAAGCCAATGCCGCTATTGCTAACGGTGATCTGGATGCTGAAATTGAACCCGTTATCGTCAAAACTCGTCATACAGAAACAACCGTGACTATTGACGAACAGCCAGGCCAAGCGAAGATAGAAAAAATCCCCAGCTTGCGTCCGGCATTTAAGCGCCAAGGCACTGTGACGGCAGCGAACTCTAGTTCTATTTCTGATGGTGCCTCAGCTTTGCTATTGGCCTCAGAGCAAGCGGTAAAGCAACATGCTATGAAACCCGTGGCCCGTATTATTGGTACTAGTAGTCATGCCCGTTTACCTGCTGAGTTTACCATCGCACCGATTGGCGCCATGCAAAAATTGCTGGCCAAATTAAATTGGCATGTGGATGATGTGGATTTGTTTGAAATTAATGAAGCCTTTGCCATGGTGACCATGTTAGCCATTCAAGAGCTGGATATTCCGGCTGACAAGGTGAATGTGTATGGCGGAGCATGTGCGCAAGGCCATCCGGTTGGTTCCACCGGGTCGCGTATCATTCTAACCTTAATCACGGCTTTGCAAAATAAAGGCCTCAAGCGAGGCCTAGCCAGTTTGTGCATCGGTGGTGGCGAAGCCACAGCCATAGCCATAGAGCTGGTATAAGGGGTAACGGATATGAATTTTGATTTAAACGAAGAGCAACGTGCTTTCGTCGATCTGGCGCAGCAGTTCGCCAGCAATGAGTTGGCGCCTAATGCCGCTCTATGGGACGCCGAGGCTATTTGGCCTTTAGCGGCTATGCAACAAGCGGGTGAGCTTGGTTTTTGTGGGCTCTACGCTGATCCAGAGTGGGGTGGTCTTGGTTTAAGCCGCTTAGACTCATCGTTGATTTTTGAACAACTCGCTATGGGGTGCACCACGACCACTGCTATGCTCACTATACATAACATGTCTACTTGGATGGTGACCCGTTTTGGTAGTCAATCTAGCTGTGAAAAATACGCTGAAAAGCTTACTTCCGGAAAGTGTCTTGCTTCCTACTGTTTGACAGAGCCTAATGCCGGTTCAGATGCGGCTTCACTAAAAACCAAGGCTGTCAAAGACGGTGATGACTATGTTATTACTGGCAGCAAGGTATTCATTTCGGGAGCGGGCGAAACGGATGTGTTGGTGCTTATGGCCCGGACCGGTGAAGACGGACCCAAAGGCATTTCGGCATTTGTTTTGGATGCCAATTCGCAAGGAATTAGTTTTGGCCGCAAAGAAGACAAAATGGGTTGGAATGCACAGGCTACACGCATGATTAATTTTGATCAGGTGAGGGTGCCGGCAAGCCAAATGCTGGGCGTTGAAGGCGAGGGATTTAAAATTGCCATGCAAGGACTTGATGGCGGTCGCATCAACATTGCTACCTGCAGTATTGGTACCGCCCAACAGGCTATGCAGGATGCTGTGGCCTACGTTAATGAACGTAAACAGTTTGGTAAGGCGTTAGCCGCTTTCCAAGGATTACAATTTAAATTGGCTGATATGAATACAGACCTAGTTGCGGCTCGTCAGATGGTACGTTTGGCTGCTTTTAAACTAGACCATCAAGACCCTGATGCTACCACTTACTGTGCCATGGCTAAACGCCTCGCGACGGATAGTTGTTACCAGATTTGCGACGAGGCACTACAGTGTTTTGGTGGCAATGGTTATATTAAGGAATACCCTATGGAGCGTTATTTACGTGATACCCGAGTGCACCGCATTTTGGAGGGTACCAATGAAATCATGAAGGTGATTATTTCACGCCGTATGCTAATGGCCGATAGTGCCGCCATTCTATAATTGGGAGTTATTAATGAGTGATGCAATTGAAGTAGTTATCGAAGGTCACGTTGCACAAGTGACTATGAACAATCCGCCAGCCAATACTTGGACCCGAGATAGTTTAGAGGCCCTAACTGACTTAGTTTATGAACTCAATGCGAACAAAAACATCTATGCTTTGGTGATTACTGGGCAGGGTGAAAAGTTTTTTTCAGCCGGTGCTGATTTAAAGCTATTCGCTGATGGGAATAAACAGGTGGCAGCCGATATGTCGACGGCCTTTGGCCGGGCATTTGAAACCTTAAGCCAATTTCGTGGCTTGAGTATAGCCGCTATTAATGGCTATGCCATGGGCGGGGGTTTGGAAGTGGCTTTGGCGTGTGATTTACGTATTGCCGAACGTCATGCGCAGATGGCTTTACCAGAGGCCGCTGTAGGTTTATTACCTTGTGCTGGTGGTACCCAAAATTTGGCTTGGTTAGTAGGTGAAGGTTGGGCCAAGCGGATGATTCTATGTGGTGAACGAGTGGGTGCTGAAAAAGCCTTGGATATTGGTTTGGTTGAAGCTGTAGTTGAACAAGGAGAGGCTTTGGCCACTGCTATGGATTGGGCTCACAAGGCTGAGCGCCAGAGTCCCACAAGTATTTCTGCCTGCAAACGCTTGATTCAAACAGCGCGTAAAGAGCCCATGTCTGCAGGCATGGCTTACGAGCGCGATGAATTTGTACGCTTGTTTGATAGCAATGATCAGACCGAAGGCGTACAGGCATTTTTAGAAAAGCGTAAGCCAAATTGGACTAACACATAATTATGACAGATACAGCTGTAGTTATAACGGAATATGCCACTCAAGGCAGTGCACGAATAGTTGAGGCCACATTAAACTCGCCCAAGTCCTTAAATGCTTTGACGTCAGCAATGATAGAGATTTTGATGAGGAAACTGCCAGTTTGGGATGCCGATCAGGATGTGGTAGCCATCATTATCAAAGGCGCGGGTGAACGAGCTTTTTGCGCTGGAGGCGATATTCGAGACCTTTATGCGGCTATGGCTCATGAAAATCAGCACTTTGGTCAACAGTTTTTTAATTTAGAATACAGCCTAGATATGATGTTGCATAATCTCAATACACCTTTGTTGGTGTGGGGCAATGGTTATGTCATGGGTGGTGGCATGGGTATTTATCAGGCCGCTGATATTCGTGTAGTCACCCCATCTAGCCGCTTGGCCATGCCAGAGATTTCTATAGGTTTGTATCCTGATGTGGGAGCCAGTTTATTTTTACAAAAAGTACCGCACAAGCTAGGTTTGTTTCTGGGCCTAACAGGGGCCATGGTCAATGCTACTGATGCTTGTCGTTTGCAACTGGCTGATGTGCAGTTGGCTGAGCAAAGTTATGCATCTTTAGTAGCGGGACTGCAGCAGTGGCATAGCGCAACTGAAAGAGATTTTAGGGGCTTTATGCAAACCGTGGTAGCCGATTTGTCGAACACTAATACGGAGGCTCCTGAATCAGATATCGATGAGTTATGGGATGACCTAGTGGTAACCATGAATGCTGGTGATTTGCTGGCCATTTACCATGGTCTGAACGACATGCAAGGGCGCAGTAAGTGGTTGGACAAAGCTATTAATACTATGCGCAAGGGCTCACCGACGAGCCTGCATTTGGCCTACCGCCAACTGCAACAACCAGTGGCAAGCTGGTACGATGCCTTCATGCAAGAGTATTACATTGCAGTTAACGCCACCAAATTGGGTGAATTTCAAGAAGGTATACGTGCATTATTAATTGATAAGGATGGCACTCCAGCATGGCGATATGCATCGATCGCCGAGGTGCCTGCTAAGTGGATAGATCGTTTTTATGATCAGCAGGCTATCGTTCTGCCTGATTACGCATAATAAACCTGCTGCATGTAGCGACGGCAAGTTAGAAAATAAGTGGAGAATGACAATGACAAATATTGCTTTTATAGGTTTGGGAAACATGGGTGGGCCAATGGCAATCAACCTCGTTAAAGCGGGCCACCGAGTAACGGTTTTTGACCTGGTACCAGAAGCTTTGAGTGCTTTAGAAGCCAATGGTGGCATAGTCGCTGATTCTGCCCAGGCAGCGGTGGTTGGTGCCGAAGTTGTGATCAGCATGCTGCCTGCAGGCAAGCATGTAGCTGCTCTATATTTGCACGATGAGGGCTTGTTACAGCTGCTGCCTAAGGGGACCTTAGTGGTGGATTCTAGTACCATTGATGTGGCCACAGCCCAAGCTGTTGGTGCTAAGGCAGCTCAAGCGGGCATCGACTTTGTCGATGCGCCTGTGTCTGGCGGAGTAAGTGGAGCGCAAGCTGGAACACTCAGTTTTATTGTGGGTGGTACTGAGGGTAGTTTCAAATCCGCTAAGCCTGTCTTGGAAGCGATGGGCAAGAACATTTTTCATGCAGGTGAGGCTGGTGCTGGGCAAATTGCCAAAATGTGCAATAACATGCTCTTGAGTATCCTTATGGCGGGCACGGCAGAGGCTCTGCAATTGGGTGTTGATAATGGCTTAGACCCGAAAGTCTTATCTGACATTATGGTTAAGAGTTCAGGCCGCAATTGGACTCTTGAGATTTATAATCCGGTACCGGGTGTAATGCCCAATACTCCAGCTAGTAATGATTATCAGGGTGGTTTTATGGTAGACCTGATGAATAAAGATCTAGGGCTTGCTCTGGGAGCCGCCCATGCTGGGGATTCCATGGTGCCCATGGGTGAACAATCAGCGGCATTGTTTGCAGCCCATGGTGAACAAGGTAATGGCCGTCTGGACTTCTCTAGTATTTATCAGCATTACCAAAAAAATTAAGGCTATAGGAACAAAATATGCAAGTAGAAAACAAGGTATTTGTTGTCACTGGCGCCGCACGTGGCTTAGGTTTGGCTATGGCGCAAGCGATTGCTCTCAAGGGAGGGAAATTAGCGCTCTTGGATCTAAATCAAACTGCGGCTACAGAGGCGGCAAAGACTTGTGGTCCTGAGAGTCGGGGCTATGCTTGTAACGTGGCCGACGAAGCCAGTGTGGAAGCGGCCTTTGCTAAAATTTGTAAAGACTTTGGGCGTTTAGATGGCCTCATTAACAACGCCGGATTATTACGAGATGGTTTGCTGATCAAGCATAAAGATGGGCAATTAATTGATAAGATGAGTTTGTCTCAGTGGCAATCAGTTGTTGACGTTAATTTAACGGGCACCTTCTTGTGTGGTCGCGAAGCGGCGGCGGCAATGGCCAATTTCGGCAATGGTGGGGTGATCATTAATATTTCCAGTATTGCGCGTGCTGGTAATATGGGGCAGACCAACTACGCGGCTACTAAATCCGGTGTGGCTTCCATGGTCACAACGTGGGGGCGTGAGCTGTCGCGCTTTAATATTCGCACGGGTGGCATTGCCCCGGGTGTCATTGAAAGTGATATGACTGCGTCTATGAAACCTGAAATGTTGCAACGACTTGAAAAACTTGCTCCCGTAGGCCGTTTGGGTAAACCTCAAGAGGTGTCAGACAGTGCCTTGTTTATTATTGAAAATGAGTATTTCACTGGTCGTTTGATTGAGCTAGATGGTGGTTTGCGCATGTAATTAGCCATTCCACAGGGGCTTTATGGCCGTTGAACAAAGGGTGTTAAGAACCAACATGATTGACGCCAGTTCGTTTACGGCTGTGCGGTTAGTCGAGGGTGCTCTTGGCCTGTATGAATTGACTATATGAATCATACTTGCGTCCATGGTTTGCTGCTAAATAAGGGTTAAGCTAATCGGTAGTTATGCCCTTAAATTTCACGCAAAGCTAAGAGGGTGCCTTATTGGCTGATCTAAGGCGGTGCAATCTGAATGGACAACATCGCCTGGAGTGATTGTACTTACCAGCTAAAAATATCGACATTATGAAAAAATAACGATAATATGGGCTCATGTACTGGGCTAAAACTTTGTTTGCCCATGTAATAATTGATTAACTGCACGATCAAGAGGCATAAACGATGGCTACACGTACCGAATTTTCATGGCAAGACCCTTTCTTTTTAGACCAACAACTTAGCGATGAAGAACGCATGGTTCGAGATGCTGCCCATGACTACTGCCAGCAGGGTCTGGCTAGTCGTGTACAGAATGGTAATCGCCATGAAGTATTTGACCGAGAAATCATGAATGAACTGGGCGAGTTGGGTATGTTGGGCGCGACCATACCTGAGAAATATGGCTGTGCAGGTGTTAGTTATGTTTGTTATGGTTTGGTGGCGCGGGAAGTAGAAAGGGTTGACAGTGGCTACCGTTCTGCCATGAGTGTGCAGTCATCTTTGGTCATGCACCCCATTTATGCTTATGGTAACGAAGAGCAGCGCATGAAGTACCTGCCTAAGCTAGCATCTGGAGAATGGGTTGGGTGTTTCGGTTTGACCGAGCCTGATTCTGGCTCTGATCCAGGGTCTATGAAAGCCCGCGCTGAAATTGTTGATGGTGGTTACCGCTTGAGCGGCGCCAAAATGTGGATTACTAACTCACCCATTGCCGACGTGATGGTGGTTTGGGCTAAGTTAGATGGTGTCATTCGTGGTTTTATACTAGAACGTGGTATGGAGGGGCTCAGCACACCAAAAATCGAGGGTAAGTTCTCCTTACGGGCCTCGACGACAGGTGAAATTGTTATGGATAACGTGTTTGTGCCAGCACAAAATATGTTGCCGAATGCGAAGGGCTTAGCCGGTCCATTTGGTTGTTTGAACAAGGCTCGTTATGGCATTGCTTGGGGAGCCATGGGGGCCGCTGAATTTTGTTGGCATGCAGCGCGACAATATACCTTAGATCGTACTCAATTTGGACGTCCTTTAGCGGCAACTCAGCTGATTCAGAAGAAACTAGCTGATATGCAAACGGAAATTTCGTTAGGCTTGCAAGGCTGCTTACAAATGGGGCGTTTAATGGACGCTGATAATTGTCCAGTAGAACTCATTTCGCTGCTTAAACGTAACAACTGCGGCAAAGCTTTGGATGTGGCTCGTCAGGCACGGGATATGCACGGTGGTAATGGTATCAGTGATGAGTTTGGTGTTATTCGTCATGTTATGAACCTAGAAGCGGTGAATACCTATGAAGGCACCCACGATGTGCATGCCCTGATACTGGGACGCGCACAGACGGGCATTCAGGCATTTTGTTAGATTGTTAGGACCTAAAACCTTACGTTAAAGAGGGCTGGTAATGAGTATTGAATTGCCATTACAGGGCATAAAGGTGCTTGACCTGAGTCGTATTTTGGCCGGCCCTTGGGCTAGTCAAATGTTGGCTGATTTGGGCGCCGACGTAATCAAAATAGAACGACCCGAGACGGGTGATGATACCCGTGCTTGGGGTCCACCCTATATGCCAGTAGGGGTCGACGGTAATGAGCATGTGCAGGAGGCGGCCTATTTCCATGCCGCCAACCGCGGTAAACGTTCAGTTTGTATCGACATGGCATGTCAACAGGGACAGCAACTTGTTCGCGAGTTAGCCCAACAAGCCGACGTATTAATTGAGAATTTTAAGGTGGGGGGGTTGGCCAAATATGGTTTATGCTTTGCCAATTTGTCAGCTTTAAATCCTAAATTAATTTACTGCTCCATTACTGGTTTTGGCCAAACAGGTCCCTATAAGGATCGCGCCGGATATGACTTCATGATTCAAGCTATGGGTGGTTTGATGAGTATTACTGGTGCTGCTGATGGTGAGCCCATGAAGGTGGGGGTGGCGCTGGCTGATGTGCTAACGGGTTTGTATGCCAGTAATGCCATCCAAGGGGCATTGATTCATCAATTACGCACCGGACAGGGACAACAGGTGGATATTGCATTATTGGACGTGCAGGTTGCCACCTTGGCTAATCAGGCCATGAATTACTTGGCTACCAATAATAACCCGCAACGCTTGGGCAACGCTCACCCTAATATTGTCCCTTATCAAGTATTTGCCAGCGCCGATGGGCACTTTATCTTGGCCGTTGGTAACGATGGTCAATACCAGCGCTTTTGCAGTGTCGCTGGGCAACCGGAGCTTGGTAAGCATGCCGACTATGCCAGTAATGCCTTGCGAGTGGCTAACCGTGAGATACTGGTGCCTCAATTACAAGCTTTAATAGCCCAGCACACGACGGAATGGTGGCTGCAGGAGCTGCATAAGGTTGGGGTGCCTTGTGGTCCAATTTGTAATTTGGATGAAGTGTTTGCCAACCCACAAGTGCAAGCCCGTGGTATGCAGCTTGATTTAGGGCATAAGGGGCTGGGCAAGGCGGCTAGTGTTGCTAATCCCATTAAGTATTCAGCTACACCCATTCGCTACACCCAAGCGGCACCAATGCTGGGCGAACACACCCAGCAAGTGCTTGAAGACTGGTTGCAACTGAGTCAGGCTGAGTGTGAAGGTCTACTTAATAGTAAAACGATAGCCTGATTAGTGCCCTTGAACTAAGTAACAAGGCTCATAGGTTTTATCGCTGGGTAGCTTCATGCGTTGCTGTTCTATGAAGCTGTGCAGCAGTTTTTCTAGCTTATCAATTAGGTCTGCATCGGCCGTTAAGCGATAGGGGCCATGTTGACGCACCTGTTGAATACCAAACTGCTTGACGTTGCCGGCTACGATACCACTCATGGCTTTGCGGAGATTGGCGGCCATCTTGTCGGGGCTTTGATTTTTACTCAGGCACAAGTTTGCCATATTGGCATGGGTAGGTACGAAGGGCTGCTGAAAGTCCTCATCAATATGCAGTTGCCAGTTAAAGTGGAAGGCATCATCCATATCCTGCCGTTGTATGGCGACTTCTTGTGTCGCCTTGTAGGCCTGACTAGCTACCTTACTGGCGTCGTCGATGATGATGTCATACAGTTGTTGGGCTTGGTTGCCTAGCGTTTCAGCAATAAAATTATCGATTTGGGCGAAATAGTCGGCGCTTTCTTTGGGCCCGGTAAAAATCAACGGCATTTTAATATGGGTATTGCGGGGGTGTAAGAGTATACCTAGTAAATAAAGGATCTCTTCGGCTGTTCCTACACCACCTGGGAATACCACAAAGGCATGGCCTAGGCGAACAAATGCCTCGAGACGTTTCTCTATGTCAGGCATGATGACCAGCTCATTAACCATGGGGTTAGGTGATTCCGCTGCGATGATGCCAGGTTCACTAATGCCAATATAGCGAAAATCCTGACAGCGCTGCTTGGCGTGGGCTATGTGAGCTCCTTTCATGGGGCCTTTCATAGCTCCTGGGCCGCATCCAGTGCATATATCATGACCACGTAGGCCCAGTTCGTAACCAACTTTTTTGGTGTATTTGTATTCCACAGGGTTAATGGAATGACCGCCCCAGCAAACGGTTATTTTAGGGTGTCGCCTGGGTATCAGGGCTTGGGCATGGCGCAGGATTTCAAATATTAGATTGGTAATTTCAGAACTTTTTAGATTTTTATTGCTAGGCTCAAGAAGGTGGTTATGGATATAGACGATATCACGTAATACAGCGAACAGACTTTCCTTAATCCCAAGAATCATCTCGTCGTTGACAAAGGCGCTGCTGGGGGCGTTGTAGAGTTGCAGCAAGGCACCACGAGGTTGGCAGACTATTTCGACGTCAAAGGGCTCGTTGCGGGCTAATAAACGGGATATGTCATCTTCATCATTGCCGCAGTTGAGTACGGCTAAGCAACATTGGCGAAACAGGTGGTAAAGTTCGCTATTGGATGACTTCTGCAGCAGTTGTGCTTCTTCTAAGGTGAGTATATCTAAACTGCCCTGAGCGGAGATAAGGGCATCAACGGTATCCATAAAGCATCCTTGTTGGTGTAATTCGTATGGAATTTTGTCCTGAGTGTTCTTCATTGTACGACATAATTGTCTCTAAGGGGCTGATATTTGACTTTATTGGCCCCATAATTAGGTTTTAGGAATATAAGTCAGTGATGTTTAGGGAAACCAAAAAATGAGTGAAAATCAGTGGCAGAAATTGGATCAAACTAACGCTGGTGGAGACCTAGCTGATGAAGCTAGCAAACAATCCGATGAGGCCGATATAGAAGCCAGCAAAGAGTGGCGCCTTATTCGCACTTTGGTCAAGGATATTCAACATGAGCAGGTACGCAGTAGGCGTTGGGGAATATTGTTTAAGACGTTGAGTTTTGTATTCTTGTTTAGCCTATTGATTGGCGTCTGGTTCAGTGTTGACGAACAACCAGTATATACGCAAGAACATGTGGCTTTGGTCGAAATACAAGGCCTGATTATGACTGGCGCGCCAGCCAGTAGCGAACAAATACTTCCCAGTCTAATCGCTGCCTTTGAGTCGGATTATGCGAAGGCCATCATTTTGGACGTCAATAGTCCCGGTGGTAGTCCTGTGCATTCAGGCATCGTGTACGATGAGATTAGCCGCTTAAAGTCTCTATATCCAGATAAACCTGTGTATGCTGTGATCAGTGATGTCGGTGCCTCGGGGGCTTATTATATCGCTGCGGCGGCGGACTATATATACGCTGATAAAGCCAGTATCGTGGGTTCCATTGGGGTGATAGGCAGTAGTTTTGGGTTTACTGAATTGATGGCGAAGGTAGGCATTGAACGTCGCTCTTATACTGCTGGCAATAACAAAGATTTTTTGGATCCTTTTCAAGCTGAGAAACCAGGTCAGAGAGTGGCTTACGAAGCCTTGTTAAAAGAAGTGCATAAGCAATTTGTAGATGCGGTTAAAGTGGGTAGAGGTGAGCGCTTAAAGCCCCATCCAGACCTGTTTAGTGGGGCTGTGTGGCATGGCGAAAGAGCGGTGGCTATGGGTTTGATTGATGGTTTAGGCAATGTTTATAGTGTGGCTCGAGAGGAGGTTGGCATTGTCGACTTGGAACTATATCAACCTCAACAAACTCCACTACAAGAAATTATGGATGAAATGGGTGCGCAAACTAGCACTCGTATTCAGGCTTGGTTGCAGGCCCCTAGTTGGCATTGAGTCTGGCACTACTGAACCTGTTTGTGCGTTGACTGTAGTGGGCCACAACCTAGTTTATTAAGGATGGTGGTCAGGGCAATCAAAGGTAGGCCTATGAGGGTATTGGGGTCAGAGCCTTGCAGTTTAGTGAAAAGGCTGATGCCTAGGCCCTCGCTTTTGAATGAGCCGGCGCAATCATAGGGCTGTTCGCGGTGCAGGTAATTGTTTATTTCAGCGTCAGTTAGGTGGCGCATGTGGACCTGAAAATCTTCCACCAAGCTATGGCAAGTATCCCCGTACATCACGCACAGGCCTGTGTGAAATATGATGGTTTTGCCTGACATACTTTTTAGTTGGGCAAAAGCCCTCAAGTGATTACCTGGTTTGCCAAGTATGTTGCCTTCAAAGCTAGCCAGTTGATCACTGCCAATGACCAAACTGTGCGGGTGGTTTTTGATAATGGATTGGGCTTTTAGTTTGGCTAACCGTAGGCAGGCTTGTGATGCCGTTTCTGCCGATAAAAGTTGTTCGTTTACATGGGGGTTGGCACAACTAAAGGGCAGTTGCAATTGCTCTAATAAAGCGCGACGATAAGTGCTTGTTGATGCTAGTATTATGGCTGTGGACATGGCGTAACCTAAGCTAATAAGACGCAAAACAAGCGACTATTTCTAGATGATGAGTCTATTATGCAAAAAACTTGGCATAAATGCCTGTTTTTTTGTCCTAAGAGGCATTTTTCTTTGACAATGGCAGTCGACCTGCCTATCATATCGCGCCATGTTTGACACTCCTATAGCACGTCGCCTTGATTCCCGAAAACTCTGTGATGCAGAGCAGTTGATCAACGGTTATATCGAGGTTGCAGAGCTAGATGGTCTGCTTGCTTATTTGGAAACTGATAAGGGTAGGGTGCAAGTAAACCTACAATTTCAGCGAGACGAGCGGCACCGTCCAATTGTGACGGGGTTGGTTGAGGTCAAAGGTGTAGAAATCATATGCCAACGTTGTTTGCAGATAGTAACGCATGATTTGCGTGTAGATTTGAACGTGGCAGTGGTATTAGATGAATCGCAAGCTGAGAAGCTTCCGGCCGAGTGTGAGGCTTGGATTGTTGAAGATGGTCAGCTCAATTTGCGCGAACTTCTAGACCAAGAATTAGTATTGAGTTTGCCCATCGTGTCGTATCATGCTGACTGTGAAGTCAAAACTAGATACGGCGACGCTGGGGCCGAGCAACAACAGGAAAGCCCTTTTGGGGTGCTTGCCAGTTTGTTGCAAAAAGATTAGTTAACATATATCCATTTAGGAGTAATCAGCCATGGCTGTACAGCAGAATAAGGTAACCCGATCTAAGCGTAACATGCGTCGTGCACACGATGCCCTGACAAGCGCCACTTTGTCTGTAGATTCTACTACTGGCGAAACTCACCGTCGTCATCATGTGACTGCCGATGGTTTCTACAAAGGCCGTCAAGTAGTAAACAAAGACGCTGAATAAGCTTGTCGATCAGTTATACCCTGGCGCTAGACGCCATGGGCGGGGACCTCGGTCCCCAACCCAGTCTCGAGGCAGCTTTAGTCTGCCTCGATTCGTTTCCGCGACTTCAACTGCAGTGGATTGGCCCTGCCAGTCAGCTTGAAGGGATGTTGCTGCAAGTGCCAGCAAACCAGCGACACCTGCTGTCCAGAATTTCCATCATTAGTGCCGATGATGTTGTCGAACTATCTGATGACGTGCTAGTGGCTTTGCGCCAAAAACAAGATTCATCCATGTATATAGCCCTACAGCGTGTTGCTTCTGGTTTAGCTGATGCCTGCGTGTCTTGTGGTAACTCGGCCGCGTTAATGGCCCTGAGTCGATTACTATTGAAAACCTTGCCCGGCTTTGATCGGCCCGCGTTCGCCAGCCATATACCTACCTCTGGCGACCCTTGCCTTGTTGTTGATATGGGTGCTAATTTGGCCCCCAGTGCTGTGCAGTTGCTACATTATGCTATTGCCGGTCAAGCGCTTGAAATCGCTTTGGCTCCTAACAGAGCAGTTGGCGTGGGTTTGCTCAATATTGCTGCTGAATCTGGAAAGGGGCAACCTGTCGTGCAGTTGGCGAACAAACTGTTATTGGCGAATGAAAATGTGGCCTATCAAGGTTATATTGAACCTCAGGATGTGTTTAAGGGTAAGGTCAATGTGGTAGTGTGTGATGGTTATGCAGGCAACGTCCTGATCAAATCAGCCGAAGGCGTTAGTCAAATGCTGTCTGCAGCGGTTCTAGAGCATGTGCAGCATCAAGGGGCGCAAGGTGAGGATTTGCAACAACGTATGGTAGCGCCATTGCAATCGCGCTTTGATCCGCGTAAGTTAAATGGGGCATTTTTGTTGGGTTTGCAAAGTTTGGTTGTGAAATCACATAGTTACGCTGACACAACAGCCTTGGTCGCTGCCATAACATCCGCTGTACAATACCTGGAGATGCAATTCACAGAACACGTGACTGATGCGATTACATAATAGCTTTAATAATTAATTATAAAGAGACATATTTATGACCTCCAAACTTGCCTTTGTTTTTCCTGGTCAGGGTTCACAAACCGTTGGCATGCTTGCTGATCTAGCTAGTGAAACCCTTGTCATTGATACTTTTGAGCAAGCAAGTACTGAACTTGGTTATGATCTTTGGGATTTGGTGCAAAATGACCACCAGGGCCAGCTCAGTCAAACTCATATTACCCAACCGGCCTTGTTAACTGCAAGTGTGGCTCTATGGCGCTTGTGGTGTCAGCGTGGCGGACAAAAGCCAGCCTTTATGGCGGGACATAGTCTAGGCGAATATTCGGCTTTGGTATGTGCTGGATCCTTACCATTTATCGATGCCGTTTCTTTAGTCAAGTCCCGTGGTGAGTATATGCAGGCAGCCGTACCTGCCGGCACAGGTGCTATGGCCGCTATTATTGGCTTGGCAGATGATGCTATTGCTGCCGCTTGTGAGCAGGTGGCTAACGGTGATGTTGTGGCCCCGGTAAACTATAATTCACCCGGGCAGGTGGTTATTGCTGGTACAGCCGCTGCAGTAGAGCGCGCCATGCTTGCTTGTAAAGAGGCCGGTGCCAAGCGTGCTTTACCTTTGCCTGTTAGTGTTCCCTCTCATTGTGAGTTAATGAGACCGGCGGCCCAGCAGTTGGCTCAAAAACTGGCCACTATCAAGGTTACTATGCCGGACATCCCAATTATCCAAAATGTTCATGCTCAGGTTCCTCAAAACGCCACCGAATTAGTTAATAATCTAGTGGCCCAGTTACATCAACCAGTACGTTGGACTGATTGTGTGCAGAATATGGCCCAACAAGGCGTGGAAGTTATGTTAGAATGTGGGCCGGGAAAAGTGCTAACCGGCCTCAGTAAGCGTATTGATAAAACTGTGGCGGCGGCTGCCATCAATGATAGTGCCAGTGTACAATCTGCCCTGGACTTATAGAGGATATTACGATGCTGAGAATTGAAGGTAAAATTGCTTTGGTAACGGGTGCCACCCGTGGTATTGGCAAAGCAATTGCCCTACAGTTAGCGGACCAAGGCGCTTTGGTCATTGGCACGGCTACTTCAGAATCAGGTGCAGCGGCGATTAGTGCTTATTTGTCGACTGCGGGCAATGCTGGTAAAGGCCTAGTGTTGGATGTGTCTGATGGTGCTTCAGTTGACGCCGTAATAAAGAATATTGTGGCTGATTTTGGTGCCCCAACGATACTTGTTAATAACGCGGGCATTACCAAAGATAATTTGTTGATACGAATGAAAGAAGACGAGTGGGCTGGGGTGCTAAATACCAACCTAAACTCCGTTTTCAGGTTGGCTAAGGGCTGCCTGCGTGGTATGACTAAGGCCAAGTGGGGGCGGGTAGTAAATGTGAGTTCGGTGGTCGCTTCTATGGGCAATATGGGGCAAACCAATTATGCCGCCAGTAAAGCAGGTGTAGAAGGTTTTAGTCGTTCCATGGCGCGTGAGGTAGCATCTCGTAATATTACAGTTAATGCTATCGCTCCGGGGTTTATTGCCACAGACATGACCGATGCTTTGGGTGAAGAGCAAAAGGACGCTTTGCGCGCACAGATACCATTGCAACGATTAGGTGCACCAGAAGATATTGCTGCTTTGGTCGGATTTTTAGTGAGTGACGCTGGTGGGTATATCACCGGTGAAACAATTCACGTAAATGGTGGCATGTATATGGGTTAAGTCGATGTTTGTGTAGACACGACTTGAATCAATTTATTTTTTTAAACAGTGGTTAAAGGTTGATATTTTCGTCAATTTGTTGATAATGACCCCACTCTTCTTAAGAGTTGCAAAATAGCTTGGAAGCTAAGTAATTTGGCATCCATTTTGAGGTCAGACCATGCACAGCTGACGGCTATGGCGACACCAAAAAACCAATTAGGAATGACTATGAGTACTATCGAAGAACGCGTAAAGAAAATTGTTGCAGAACAACTGGGCGTTAAAGAAGATGAAGTAACCAACGAAGCCTCCTTCGTTGACGACCTAGGCGCAGATTCTCTGGATACAGTTGAGCTGGTAATGGCCCTAGAAGAAGAATTCGAAACTGAGATCCCAGATGAAGAAGCTGAGAAGATTTCTACAGTACAAACAGCTATCGACTACGTAAACGCCAACCAGTAATTTTGCGTTTCATCGGTACATCGTAATGCAGTAAAGAAAGCCGTGCCTATTATGGGTGCGGCTTTTCTGTTTTTAGAATAAACGATTGTAAATTTGTTGGTCTAGGTATGGCAATTACAGGCGCAGTCGCTAAAATGAATTGGCTTGATCTATTGTCTTAAAGGAGCTGTAAATGGGCCAAGGAGCTGTCAATGAGCCGTAGACGTGTCGTAGTTACTGGCATAGGTTTGCTAACCCCCGTCGGAAACAATGTTGTAGATTCATGGAATAATATCCTCGAAGGCAGAAGTGGGGCCTCTGAAATTACAGCTTTTGATACCAGTGCTTTTGGTACGCGCTTTTCTGCTAGTGTGAAGAACTTTGATCTGTCTCTTTATCTACCTCTAAAAGAGGGCCGTAAAATGGACTTGTTTATCCAATACGGCATGGCGGCGGCTATTCAAGCGATACAAGATGCTGAGCTGGAAGTCACTGAAAGTAATGCGGAGCGTATTGGTGTTGCCATAGGCTCAGGCATTGGCGGCCTGCCACTCATTGAAAAAACTCACGATGTTTTGAATAATAGTGGTCCACGCCGTATTTCTCCCTTTTTTGTACCAGGAAGCATTATCAATATGATTTCCGGTAACCTTTCCATCATGTATGGTATGCAGGGTCCCAATATCGCTATTTCAACAGCCTGTACGACCGGAACCCATAACATTGGCGCTTCTGCCCGTATGATTGCCTATGGTGATGCTGACGTGATGATTTGCGGAGGGGCAGAAATGGCTACTACTGCACTAGGGTTAGGTGGTTTTGGTGCTGCAAGAGCTTTGTCTACTCGTAATGATGACCCACAAGCTGCGAGTCGCCCTTGGGACAAAGATCGTGATGGTTTTGTACTCGGTGATGGTGCTGGGGTGTTGGTACTAGAAGAATATGGTGTTGCCAAAGCCCGTGGTGCCCGTATTTATGCCGAACTTAGCGGTTTTGGTATGAGTGGTGATGCGCATCATATGACATCGCCGCCAGAATGCGGCCGTGGGGCGGCGGCATCCATGCGCAATGCCATGCGAGATGCGGGCCTTAATGGCGATCAAATACACTATATTAACGCTCATGGTACTTCCACTCCTGCAGGGGATGTTGCCGAATCTAACGCGGCCAAACAAGTGCTCGGCAATGGTTCTTCGCAGGTGCGCATGAGTTCCACCAAATCGATGATAGGTCATTTGCTTGGTGCCGCTGGCGCGGTTGAGGCGGTGTTTAGCATTCTCGCCATACGTGACCAGGTAGCGCCGCCAACTATCAATTTAGACAATCCTTCTTTAGAGTGTGATCTTAATTATGTGGCGCATTCGGCGCAAGAAGCTAAAATTGATGCCAGCATGAGCAACTCTTTTGGTTTTGGTGGTACCAACGGCACGCTCATTTTTAGCCGCATGTAAGGTTTGTTGATGGTTCTCTATGTAAACGGTCAGGCTTCATCAGAAATAACCCCCTTGGATCGGGGGCTCGCTTATGGTGATGGGCTGTTTGAAACCATCGCGCTAGTAGGCAAGCAAGTTCAACTATGGCCCGCCCATCACCAAAGGCTACAGCAAGGCCTGTTGCGCTTGGGCATCCATACTGACTATGCTACTTTGTATCAACAATTGTGCCATGATGTTACACAAGCGCTACAACAATGGCACCATGATCGTGGTGTATTAAAAATAACCTTAACCAGAGGGCAGGGTGGCCGGGGTTATTTGCCACCAATAGAGCCATGTTTGACTCGCATTGTGCATATTTCCGCATGGCCAAAAGGTCGAGACAAGGTTTCTATTGAGGGCGCTTGTTTGCATCTATGCCAGCACCCTTGGAGTCACAATACCGCTCTTGCAGGACTAAAACACCTTAATCGTTTAGATCAAGTCTTGGCGCGCCAAGAGTGGCATGATGATGGCCTGCACGAAGGCCTGATGCTCAATCAACGGGGTCAGGTGCAGTCCGGTGTCATGAGCAATGTTTTTGTTCAGCATCAAGGTCAGCTTTATACTCCGTGTCACGCATCGGCAGGTATCGATGGTATTATGGCCAAACAAGTAGTCCAACTTGCAAAGCGCCTCGGTATCAAGGTATACCAGCAAGCACTGGACCTTGATTTTGTGCTTGCTAGTGAGGGACTTTTTTTGACCAACAGCCTCAATGGCATATGGCCAGTTGTGTCATTAGCCGCACAGTCTTTTCCAATTACTGGGCTAACGCGAGATTTACAATCCGTTTTGGTTGGTCATTTAGAAACCCATACCGAGCTTTTAACATGCTAAAACGGTCGTTTTTTTGGGGTTTTTTGTTAGTCTTGTTAGTGGCGGTGTCGCTTTTTTATGGTGGCTGGCGACAAGCTCAAGCCTGGTTGTATGAGCCTATAACGGTAGCTGAGGTCAAACAATTGACTATCGAACCGGGCAGCAATATGGCCAATATTGCCACGCAGCTTGAGGCTATTGGGGTCACTCCCAATGCTTTGGCCTTGCAGTATTATAGCCGCTACTATGGCTTTGATGAACAGGTGAAGGCTGGAGAGTATACCTTTGTTGGCGAGGTAGATGCCCCGAGCATAATGTCTAAACTGGTATCAGGTGATGTGCAAAGTTATAGCTTTACCGTACCTGAAGGTCACACTTATGCCCAGTTCGTAGAGATTTTAATGGGCCATCCAGTGATGAAGAATAAACCTGAGCCACAGTTTTCTACATGGGGGCAGTCATCAGGTTATGATTCGCCGGAAGGCCTGTTGTTTCCTTCTACTTATATGTTCACCCGTAGCCAGCTGCCAGCAGAGGTGGTGAATCAAGCATGGGAGCGACAGCGTAGTATGCTTCGTAAATTATGGTCAGATCGGGCTGCCAACTTGCCCTACAAATCATCTTACGAAGCTTTAATAATGGCTTCCATTATTGAAAAAGAGACCGGTTTAGCCAGCGAAAGAACCTTGATTAGTGGTGTCTTTGTAAGGCGATTAAAAAAGGGTATGCGGCTGCAAACAGATCCAACCGTTATTTATGGTTTAGGCGATCAGTTTGATGGCAATATAACTCGTAAGCACCTACGCCAGAAGACGCCCTATAATACTTATGTCATTAATGGCTTGCCGCCAACCCCTATCGCACTGCCTGGCGAAGATGCTATTCACGCCGCCTTGCACCCAGCTGCTGGTAAGGCTTTGTACTTCGTGGCTAAGGGTGATGGTAGTCATGCTTTTTCTGCCAGTTTAGCGCAACACCAAGCGAATGTGCGTAAATATCAATTGCAACAGTAAATTGCGGCGCCATCTTTTAGCTATTTGACGTATAATAGTGACCGTTAAAATGTAAGGAAGGCCGTGTGTGGAATTAGGACGTTTTATTTCAATTGAAGGTGGTGAGGGCGCAGGCAAATCAACCAGCGTTGCCTTTATCAAAGCCTATCTTCAAAATCAGGGCATTGCCGTCGTCTCGACCAGAGAGCCTGGTGGCACCCAATTGGCCGAGCAACTGCGCCAACTCCTACTTAATCATCATGACGAGGATATCGACCCATATACAGAATTGCTGATGATGTTTGCTGCCCGTAGACAGCATGTCACGCAAGTGATTGAGCCCGCTTTGGCTGCAGGGAAATGGGTATTGTGTGATCGTTTCACCGATTGTAGCTATGCCTATCAGGGCTATGGACGCAAGCTTCCCTTAGATTTTATTGACCAACTGGCCTTATGGATTCATGGCGACACCAATCCAGATTTAACCCTGTTACTGGATCTCGACATTAAAGTGGGCATGCAGCGTGCTCGCCAACGCAATAGCCTGGACCGTATTGAATCCGAAACCATGGCGTTTTTTGAAGCCGCTAGACAGGGCTATCTTCAGCGTGCACAAGCCGAGCCTCAGCGCTTTTCCATTATTGATGCAGCGCAAGATATCGCTGGAGTGCAAAAACAGCTACAAGAGGCCTTGCAGGCCTTGTTAAAGGGTGTTGCTTGATATGACTAGGGGGCAATTTGACTTACCTGATTGGTTGATCCCAAATTGGACACGCTTGCAGCAAATGCTAGCACAACAACGATTGCCTCACGGCCTTGTGCTGGGCGGCTTACCGGGTTTAGGTAAACGACAGCTCGCTGAAACCTTACTAGCGCGCTTATTATGTCAACAACCTCATCAAGGTGTAGCCTGTGAAGAGTGCAAGAGTTGTTTGCTACGCCATTCACAAAACCACCCAGACATAAAAATATTACAACCCGAAGAAGAGGGCAAAGCTATACTGGTGGACTCCGTACGCAAGTTGCAGCCATGGTTGGCAGCAACAGCACAGCAAGGAGGCGCTAAGGTGGTGCTGGTTGAGCCCGCTAACGAGCTTAATATTAATGCGGCCAATGCCTTGTTAAAAAACCTAGAGGAGCCGGGTAGCAATACTTACTTTATTTTACTACATCACTGGCCCAGGCCTTTGCTGGCAACCATTAAGAGCCGTTGTCAGGCTCAGGAAATATTGCCACCCCATGAGAAGCTGGGTCTACGTTGGTTACAGCTACAGTCCAGCACTGCCATTGATGAAGAATTACGGCAAGTAATGACCATGGCTCATGGCGCACCGCTATTGGCATTGCGTTATTTACAGCAAGGGGCCCATGCAACTAGACATCAAACCTTAGTTGATTTAACCGCTTTGTTACGCAATAAAGCCAGCGTGGCTGAAGTGGCGGAGAATTGGGCCAAAGGGCCGGTGAGGCAAGTTTTGGATTGGTGGTTACAGTGGCTTCAGGATCTCATCAAGCTAAAGCAAACTGCCGATGTGGCCAACATTCGGAATCAGGATGTAGAAAAGTTGTTGCTGGCGGTTGCTAAAAAAACATCCATAGAGGCCATGTTCGCCCTCTATGACGAAGTGCTACAAGCTCTGGATAGCATCAATAAAAGGCGCAATATTAACCAGCAGCTTATGTTGGAACAGCTTCTATATCGTTGGTATCAATTGCTTTAATATTATTCAATTTTACGTTTTTACTAAATATGCTAATAGACTCTCATTGTCATCTAGATAAACTTGATGTAAGCCACTATGCTGGGGGCTTGGATGAACTGATTACCCATACTCAGGCAGCGGGGGTTGAAGAAATGTTGTGTATTGGTGTCAATACAGAGCAATTTCCTGCGATGTTACAAAAAATAAACGCTTATGAATTTATTCATGCCTCAGCCGGTGTCCACCCATTAGGACTGCAAGACAATACTGATTGGAAATTATTGGCTCAGCAAGCCGCTATGAATAAGGTCATTGCTGTAGGTGAAACAGGTTTAGATTATCATTATGCTGCACACACGAAAGAGCTGCAGTTAGAAGCATTTCTGCAGCATATGGTTATAGCTGACCAGGCTAGAAAGCCCCTCATAGTGCATAGCCGTGACGCTCGCCATGACACTGTAACCTTGCTGCGTCGCCATGCTAATCTTGAGGTGGGTGGTGTTATTCACTGCTTTACTGAAGATCAAGCCATGGCTGATGCCTGTTTAGACTTAGGGTTTTATATTTCTATTTCTGGTATCGCAACCTTCCGCAACGCTACTACTTTGCGCGAGGTAATTAAACGTTTGCCATTAGATAGAATTCTAGTGGAAACTGATGCCCCCTATTTGACGCCGGTTCCCCATAGAGGTCAGCAAAATGAGCCCAAGCATGTTGTTCATGTGGCCCAACTTGTTGCTGACTTAAAGGGTGTCAGCTTGGCCCATTTAATGGAAGTGACCGGAGAGAATTTTCACCGACTATTTGGGTTAAACTAGTCGCGTCTGAAAAAATACTTGTACCTACAGTTATTTTGTGAATAATTAACCTAATTTGGTCATAAAATGGATGCGCTGTGTATGAACTGGGGTATTGCCGCTAAACCTAAAATTCCGGAATACTTTCCGCGTGAAAAAGAAAGCCGGAAAGTGCGTGAATTTAAGCGTCGCGAAGAAGAAATTTTGGCATCTTCATTGTTGCTGTTCAAAACTCACGGCGAAGATAAGATCACAGTCGAGGTCATCGCTGATAGTGTTGGTATAGGTAAAGGCACTATATATAAGCACTTTAAATCAAAGTCAGATATATACCTACGGTTATTGGAAAATTATGAGCTGGACCTGCGGGCCTTGTTGGATACGGAAGATTTTAGTGATCCAGAATCCATATGGCGCAGCTATTTTGGCTTTCGAATGGGCGATCCTGAACAAGCAATATTGTTTGCCCGGCTAGAAGAAAAACTGGTTAAAGATGGCCAGTTTCATGATGTCATCAAAATGATCCACGATATCCGTTCTGCCAATATGGAAATTTTGGCTAATTTAGTCGATAAGCGCATTGACTCAGGTAAATTGGAGCAGGTGCCAGCCTATTTTCATCTCTCTGCTTCTTGGGCTTTGGTGCATGGTGCCTTGGCTTTGCATCAATCAGACTACTTTCGTAATTATATCGAAGATCAAGAAGCCTTTTTTGAATTTCTACTGCAAATTGGCATGCGGATGGGTAACCGTGGGCAGTCAGGACATGGCTCGGACCGTCTAATCGAAGATGATGCCAAGGCTGACGATTGATGGATTTGGCTAGTCTGGTGGATATGGCCGAACAAATGCCACAATACCCACTCCATAGCTGGCAACCTGAAGTACAGGGCAGTATTGATATTTGTATCCATGCAGATGGTAGTTGGTGGCATGAAGGCAGCCCTATTAAACGTCACAAGTTAGTGCAATTATTTAGCCGGTTGTTAGTATATGCAGATGGTTTTTATAGTTTAGTGACACCGTCAGAGAGGTTGTTTATAGAAGTTGAGAACCTGCCTTTTCAGATTGTTCAAGCCGAGCAGAATAGCGATGATGTTTGGCAACTCACAACCAGTGTTGGCGATCAAATCTGTTTGGAGAAAGCAGAGCAAATACGTGTTGACACGTTAATACTAGATGCCGTTCCAGAGATCTTAATAAGAGATAATTTGTGGGCTAGTATTTCTCGTCAGGCATATTATGATATGGCTCTCACTGTGGAAACAACAATCACCGAACAAGGGCATATTGCTCATTTACGCAGTGGTGATAGCGTGTTGGTATTTGGAATTATAGAGTAATTATTATGACAATTAAGGAAGTGCAGCATCCTTTGGTTAAACACAAATTAGGCTTATTAAGAAAGGCGGATTTGCCGGTTTATGAGTTTCGTCGTTTAAGCAATGAAGTCGCCAGCATGCTGGTATTTGAGGCCTGTGCTGACATGCCGTTGTTGAATACCCATGTTGAAGGTTGGCAAGGTGAGCCTGTTGAGGTTCAAACTTTGCAGGAACGAGATCCCACACTGGTGCCTATATTGCGTGCAGGCATGGGTATGCTTGATGGTTGTTTGCAGGTCTTGCCAACCGCGACGATTAGTGTTGTTGGCTTATATCGAGATGAAAAAACATTGGAGCCGGTTGCTTATTTTGACAAAATCATTGCACACGTTGCTGAGCGAACTGCTATAGTCATTGACCCTATGCTTGCTACAGCTGGAACAGCTATCGCAACGATTGATCTGTTGAAACAAAAGGGCTGTAAAAATATTAAGGCCTTGTTTTTGGTGGCTTCTCCCGAAGGTATTGCCAAGATGCAAGCGGCCCACCCTGATGTCTGTTGTTGGGTGGCGAGTATTGATGATTGCTTGAATGAAAAAGGCTATATCTTACCCGGCCTTGGTGATGCCGGAGATAAAATTTTTGGTACCGTCTAAGACCTATTTATTCTTTGCTTTATGGATAATAAAAAGCCACCCTTGGGGTGGCTTTTTGGTTATTACATGTTGGGGTAACTGGGCCCACCAGCACCTTCAGGCACTACCCAAGTTATATTTTGACTTGGATCTTTTATGTCGCAGGTTTTGCAGTGCAGACAGTTTTGGCCATTGATTTGGAATTGTGGCGTACCACTTTCGTCCTCAATGATTTCATAAACACCCGCTGGGCAATAACGCTGTGCAGGCTCATCCCAGTTAGCTAAGTTTGCCCCTAAAGGTAAGCTGCCGTCTTTTAAGACAAGGTGACAGGGCTGGTCTTCTTCATGGTTAGTGCCAGACAGAAATACCGAAGACAACTTGTCAAAACTGATTACTCCGTCAGCTTTAGGGTAATCAATTGACGGCATTTGGCTCGCCGGTTTCATCTGCGCATAATCCGGACTGTCGTCTTTAAAGTTGATTGGCAACTTGCCGCCAAATAGGTTTTGCTCCACCCAGTTATAGGCGGCACCAAACCAAAAACCCAATTTGTGCATGGCAGCGCCAAAGTTACGAGCACGATAAAGTTCATCGTATAACCAAGAGGCCTTGAAATTATCATCCATTGGCAATTGTTTGCTGCCCTCAGCTGTTGTAGAAAGCTCGGCGAAAATGGTCTCTGCAGCCAACATGCCAGATTTCATGGCGGTGTGACTACCTTTGATTTTGGAGTAGTTCATGGTGCCGGCATCGCAGCCAATGAGCAATGCGCCAGGCATGCTCATGCTAGGTAGGGCAAATAGTCCACCTTTTTCGACAGCCCGTGCGCCATAAGAAACACGGCTTCCACCTGCAAGATGTTGTTTTAGCACTGGGTGGTGTTTGAGTCGCTGAAATTCGTCGAACGGACTAAGGTGTGGGTTGTCATAGTTAAGGTCTACAATTAAGCCTACGACCACCTGATTATTATCTCCATGGTATAGGAACCAACCACCACTGGCATTGCCAGTCAAGGGCCAGCCTGAGCCGTGCAAAACCAAACCCGGCTGATGCTTATCAGCTGGAATATCCCACAGTTCTTTGATACCAATGCCATAATGTTGACTTACGGCGTCAGCATCCAGGTTATACTTGCTGATTAATTGTTTGCCTAAATGGCCACGGCAGCCTTCAGAAAAAATGGTGTATTTTGCATGCAGTTCCATACCTGGCATGTAGCCATCTTTTGGTTCACCGTCAGCGCCAACGCCCATATCGCCTGTGGCAATGCCCTTTACACTGCCATCATCATTATATAGCACTTCGGCGGCGGCGAAGCCTGGGAATACTTCAGCACCTAGACTTTCTGCTTGCTCGGCTAGCCAGCGGCAAACGTTACCCAGACTGACAATATAGTTGCCTTCGTTATGCATGGGTTTGGGGATAAAAAAGCCTGGCAAAGGGATGCCAGATTCAGGGCCACGCAATATGTGTACTTCGTCTTTCACAACTGGCGTGTTTAGGGGGGCACCCATAGCCTGCCAATCAGGAAAAAGCTCGTTTAAAGCGGAGGGCTCAAGAATGGCACCAGACAATATGTGTGCCCCGACTTCTGAACCTTTTTCGACTACGCAAACGCTCAGTTCTTGACCTTTGTCTTGGGCAAGTTGGAGCAGTTTACAAGCGCTGGATAAGCCTGCAGGGCCTGCTCCAACGATGACGACATCAAACTCCATTGATTCACGTTCCACGGCATAACCTCTTAATTAGTTTTGTAATGAGTATTGATGCATATAAAATGCACCGTTAAATAGGCCAGTGTAGGCAAAATCCATACTGGACACTTGTGTTTAGCCGACTTATTTTGGCCTTTTATGACAAGCCTTGCAATGAAAACTCGCTAGTCGCGTAGTAACGAGCCTTTGTAGACATGCTCTGGTAAACTAGACGATGTTGTTATATTAAATGGCTTTGATTATGTATATCCAATTAGCCGCTGACCTTAGTCAAGTACAAGTGGCCGATCAACTGCGACAGCTAAGTGCTGGAGACCGAGTGCATTGTTTTGATGTTACACAGTTTCAGGTAACCATAGGCTTCATGAAACAATGGCGTTGGAGCAACATATTGGTACTCCTATTAGGCCAAGATAACCAAGTAATTGAGCAGTATAAGTACCAAGCCAGTTCATCCAGCAGTGACCATGCCGACAGTCGCAATAGACACCAACAAGATCAAGAGCAGGTAGTTCAAGCATTGGAAAAAGTGTTTGCCCACTGCAAGCAGGTTGGCTTGAAGGTTGTGTCATTTAGTGATGGTTTGGTTGTTGTGCCGAACGCCTTGGCGGCGGATCCTATGGCATTGAGTTCGCCAGAAGCGCTAGGGGTGAATGATTGTGAAGCTTATACGACCATCACTGAACAGTTGGAGACCTAGAGGGAAATGATTGTTCGTTCTTTGTGTGCTTAACGGTGAGAGCAGGGCATGTTGGGATAAATAATTATTGGGGTGTTCTGGCGTGTGCGGAGCTGACTTGATGACAGCCCCGCAAGTGCAGCAAGCTATGCGACTTCTTCAGATTCCTCTACCACAGTGCGTTTGCCCTGTGCGGCAAAGCCTTTGCGGCTTTGGATTTTAGATTTTGCTTTTTGTAGTTGGGTTTCGATTTTTGCGCTTAATGAGTCAATGGCGCTATACATGTTGTCGCCAGTGGCTTTGGCGAATATTTCATTGCCCGTGTCGAGGTGTAATGTTGCTTCTGCCATGTCCTGTTTGTTGTCTTTGTCGATGGTGACCTGTATTTTGGTGATGTGATCAAAGTGGCTTACGTTCTTCTGCAGTTTGGCCAGAATGCGTTCTCTAATTCCATCGCTGGCTTTGGCGTCGTGACGTGCGGTGATGTTCATTTGCATAATTGATTCCTTATGATCAAGGGTTACAGGAAAAAAGGTGATTTGAGAGAGGTCTCCTTTGTGGCTTGGAAGGGCCCTGTTGCTCGTGGGCTTATATTTACTAAAACACAAGTTGGGCTGGAAAAAAAGACCATAGAGCAAAAAAATGTTCAACAAGTCACCTAACTACTAGTTTATACTTAATCCGATATGTCCCATGTTGCGCAACAGCCAGGAATGACCCGTGATTGATAAAATGTTTGATGTGTTGATTTGTGGTGGCGGTATGACTGGTGCGGGTCTAGCTTCTGTTTTGGCCCAGCAGGGCTTGCAAGTTGCCGTTTTTGAAGCCCAGCAGCCACCTGAATTCGATTTATCCCAAACTTTTGATTTACGCATTTCTGCTTTGAGTCCCCAAACACAGTCCGTGCTAGCTCGTACTGATGCATGGGATAACTTGAAAACGATGCGAGCCTGCGCTTATCGGCGAATGCGGGTATGGGAAGTGCAAGGTTTTGGCGATTTGATGTTTGATGCCGAAAACGTCAAGCTTAATGAGTTGGGTCATATCGTTGAAAACAGAGTGACACAACTTGCTTTATGGAAAACTATTGAGGCACAACCTGAAGTGACTTTATTATGCCCACAAAAACCCATTCGTACATACCGCCAAGGCGATACAATGCATGTCGTTACTGAGTCTGGGCAAGCTTATCAGGGCAAGTTACTAATCGCGGCTGACGGGGGGCAGTCTATGGTGCGCCAGCAGTTTGGTATTGGCGTTAATCGTGCACAATACCAACAAGCTTGCCTAGTGGCTTCGGTGAATACACAACTAGGCCAGCAAGACATTACATGGCAGCGGTTTACGGCAACGGGACCCCAGGCATTTTTACCATTACCAGGGCAGCATGGGTCGGTGGTTTGGTATCATCAGGCTGATGAAGTTAGGCGTTTAAATAAGTTAACTAATGCTGAATTAACTACCGAAATTATGGCCCAGTTCCCAACCCAACTTGGTAAGATTGAAGTGCAACAAAAAGGCTATTTTAATCTGCAAAAACAGCATGCTCAGGAATACGTGCAGGACGGTTTAGCATTGCTTGGTGATGCGGCCCATATGATTAATCCTTTGGCAGGACAAGGGGTAAACCTTGGCTTTCAAGATATAGCCTGCTTGGATCAGGTTATTGCTAAAGCTCGTCATGCCGGTAAGGACTGGTGGCGTATGGAGGTATTACAAGAGTACCAACAGCAACGCCGTTGGGCTAACCGCTTGATGATGCACACTATGGATGCGTTTTATCATGGCTTTAGCAATGATAAAACGAGCTTAAAGTGGCTGCGCAATAGTGCCTTAGCTTTGGCCAGTATAGGCCCGTTTAAACGGCAGGTTATTCGCTATGCAATGGGTATGGAAGATGAGGTTGGCAGTCGTCTTGCTAAAGTGCTGGGTCGATGGACCGGATAAATAGGGTGTCTCTATTATTGTCTCTTAGTAGGTCTTTTCGTGTCGTGCATTTTTGCCTATACTGTATGTCTATTTGTTCTGCGCGGCGATAACAATAGTATGAGTGACGATAAAGTATATTCCGCCCTAATCATTGATAGTGACGACAAGAACTTGGATGTTTTATCCGATTATCTTGAGGCCGCAGGCTTGTCAGTAATGACTGTGCCAGACGGCGAGTCGGCTCTTGATGTCTTGGGAAATACTGATTATAACTTTGACGTTGTATTCCTTGATTGGGCTATGGTAGGTATTAGTGGGTTGGCAGTCACGCAGCAGGTAAGGTCAGACGCACGTATTAAAGACCTCCCTATCATCATGCAAACAAATAAAGCCAGTGATCAAGAACGCCTAAAGTGCTCGGAAGCTGGGGCCGATTTTTACCTCAGTAAACCGTTCGATGAGGGTACCTTTTTAGCCGCCTTGGAAAGCACTATTCCCAGCGCTTCCTTGGGTTAAAAAAAATTTGTTAAATTCAATACGCATCTGTTAGCGCTTCTCGCAACAGGTGCGTTTTCATGAGAAAGGTTTATGTCTAGCACCCCCGTAACACACCAAAGTTTTACTTTTCTTCGTCAAGAGACCATCCAATCGTTGCAATTAGATGCACAGTTGTTTCAGCATAATGAGACAGGAGCCTTGCATATTCACTTGGATACGGGACAGGATGAGAATGTTTTTCTCGTGGCTTTTCGTACTATGCCTATGGACTCGACAGGCGTAGCGCATATTCTCGAGCATACATCATTATGTGGTAGCGAGAAGTTTCCAGTGCGCGATCCGTTTTTCATGATGATCCGGCGTTCATTGAACACCTTCATGAATGCATTTACCAGCAGTGATTGGACGGCTTACCCGTTCGCCAGTCAAAACTACAAAGACTATCACAATCTATTAGAAGTCTATCTTGATGCCACATTTTTTGCTCGTTTAGATGCCTTAGATTTTGCCCAAGAGGGCCATCGTGTAGAACTAGAAAGTCAAACTGATGGCAGCGAGAAGCTGACTTTTAAAGGGGTGGTGTTTAATGAAATGAAAGGGGCGATGAGTTCGCCGGTAAGCCAGCTCTGGCAAAACGTTAGTAAGCATTTATTTCCTACTACGACCTATCATTACAATAGTGGTGGTGAGCCTCTTGATATTCCAGACTTGAGTCATGAGCAACTGTTGGAATTCTATCGCAGTCATTATCATCCATCCAATGCCATATTCATGACCAGTGGCAATATACCCGCCCAAGAACTGCAGGAACGCTTTCAAGCCCTAGCACTGCATAGATTTTCTAGACAGAGTATGGATCACCTACATATCAATGACGAGAAACGGTATTTTAGTCCTGTTCGTGTGCAGGAAGGGTATGCAGTAGATGCTGATGATGAACTTTCCAAAAGCCACCACGTCATGGCATGGTTGCTAGGTCAAAGTACGGATCTTTATCAGCAACTGCAGGCCAATTTGTTGTCACGGGTACTATTGGATAACAGTGCGTCACCGCTACGCAAGGTATTGGAAACTGCGGGTGTTGGGAGTGCCCCATCTCCGTTGTGTGGCCTAGAAGATTCGAACCGTGAAATGACTTTTGTGTGCGGTGTAGAAGGGGCTGATCGAGAACAAAGTGAAGCCTTTGAAGAAGTGGTAATAAACTGCCTGCAAAACATCGCCGATGAAGGTGTTGAACAAGAACTAGTGACATCGGCGCTGCATCAACTCGAATTAAGTCAACGAGAAATTGGTGGTGATGGGTACCCATTTGGTATGCAGCTGATCTTGACGGCGATGCCGGCTGCCATCCATCATGGTGATCCCCTAGCCGCGCTTAATCTGGATCCTGTGATTGAACATTTACGTGAAGATATCAAAAATACAAATTATATCCCGCAATTGATACGTGATCTATTGCTCAATAATCCCCATCGTTTGACTTACACAATGCACCCGGATAAACAGTTAGCAGAGCATCGCCATAGTGCTGAACAGACGCGTCTAGACGCTTTGCAGGAGGCCATGGACGAGGAAACTAAACAACAAGTACGCGATCTGTCTCAAGCATTACATGAGCGTCAAATGCAAGAGGATGATGCTAGCTTGTTACCGGAGGTTACGCGCCAAGATATTCCTGTAGACACGCAGATTCCGTTACCAGCTAATACTCCCTATAACCAACAATCATATTATCAAGCTGGCACCAATGGCTTGGTATACCATCAATTGTCCATGCCTTGGCCTAAATTACCTCAAAGTGATTTACCTTATTTCGGATTATTAGCGCAACTGTATACCGAAATGGGAGTTGGTAGTGCCGACTATTTACAGGTCCAAAGTCGTCAAGCGGCTGTTTGCGGTAGCATTTCGGCCTCCTTATCAAAGCGCGGTGCTGCTGATGATGCGGATAATATTAAGACCTATTTTACACTTTCCACGAAAGGGCTTCTGGACAAACAAGATGCCATTCAACAACTGTTAAAAGATACTCTTTATCATTGCCGCTTTGATGAACCTCAACGCATTCGTGAATTGATAGCGCAATTACGAGCTCGACGTCAACAGAGTGTGGTCAATGGTGGCCACAGTCTCGCTATGACCTGTGCTAGTCAAAATATGAGTGCAGCTGCCAATATGGGATACGCCATGTCTGGCCTGGAGGCCATTAATTGGTTACAAAATCTGGATGATGGGCTAGGGGATGAAAGCCAACTTGAGGCCTTGAGTGAGAAGCTCGTTAGCTTGCAACAGAAGCTCATTGAAGGGCCTATTGAAATACTAACTGTCGCTGAAGCTCACCACCAAGAGTATTTGGAACAGGCGATGCACGATACGTTTGGTGACCATGTTGGCGTGTTTGACAGCCATTTTCAATGGCGCTATACAACACGGCCGGTAAAACAACTTTGGACCACCAATACACAAGTTAATTTTTGTGCTAGAGCATATCCTACAGTGACCTCCAGTCATGCAGATGCGCCAGCGTTGATCGTTTTGGGTGAGATAATGCGCAACGGTTATTTGCATCGTGCAGTTCGAGAGCAAGGCGGGGCATATGGCGGTGGTGCAAGCCAAGATAACAATAGTGCTTGCTTTCGTTTTTACTCCTATCGCGATCCGCGTAGTGCTCAAACCTTTGCTGATTACGATGGTGCTATAACATGGGCAAGTCAAGGCAATGTCAATGAGCAGCATTTAGAGGAAGCCGTTTTAGGTGTGATTGGCAGTCTCGACAAACCTGGCTCACCAGCAGGTGAAGCCATATCAGCTCATCAAAATAACTTGCATGATCGCACGCCTGATGTGCGGCGTGGTTTCCGTCAGCGTATACTCAACGTTACACTTGACGATGTGGCGCGGGTTGCAACCTCCTATTTCAAAGATCAATCGTATTGTGATGCGGTAATTGGCCCTAAAGAGTTGGCATCTGACGACTATTTTAAAGATTTCGAAGTGCGTCATGTATAAAACCTGATCAAACGGTCAGTTTTTGTTGACCTTGGCAATACTATTGGTTAGATTGTTGTAAAAATAATGAGAAATGTATGTCAATAAGTAACCCCTCAAAAAGCGCCACTAGTGTTTTGCTAGAAGTGCACGCCCTAACTAAAAAATTTGGAGACTTTGCTGCTAATAAGGGCGTTAACCTGGTTTTGGAGGCCGGTAAAATTCATGCCTTGTTAGGTGAAAATGGTGCCGGTAAGTCAACTCTGGTAAAAATGATTTATGGTGCTTTGCAACCTACCTCTGGGCGCATTGTTTGGCAAGGCAAAGAATTGCACATAGATAACCCAGCCGCAGCACGGGAGTTGGGCATCGGTATGGTGTTTCAGCATTTTTCTTTATTTGAAGCTTTAACGGTGGCCGAAAATATCAGCTTGGCTTTGCCTGCACAGTTGCGTAATAAAGATCTAAATCATCGCATTGCTAGCCTGTCAAAGGACTACGGTTTGCCGCTTAATCCAAATGCTTTGGTAGCCGACTTATCAGTGGGTGAGCGGCAACGTATTGAAATTGTCCGTTGTTTGTTACAAGAGCCACGTCTATTAATTATGGATGAGCCTACAGCCGTATTAACGCCACAAGAAGCAGAGGCTTTATTTGCCACCTTGAATCGGCTCACTAACGAAGGCTGTGCGGTCTTGTATATCTCTCACCGTTTAGAAGAAGTGAAGCAACTGTGTCATGATGCAACTATCCTACGTCATGGAGAGGTCGTGGCTCAGTTAGATCCACAGCAAGAAACAGCGGCCACCCTTGCTCAACATATGGTGGGTACCAGTGTGCACCAAATAAGTCGCCAGAGTGCCGATAATATTGGCGATGTGCTACTAGAGTTGCAGAATTTGAATCAGTATTCTGACACGCCATTTGGTGTTGATTTACTGGGTATCAATTTACAGGTAAGAAGTGGGGAAATAGTGTCCATTGCAGGCATTGCCGGTAATGGACAAGGGGAACTGTTCGCCGCAATTTCAGGTGAAACTGTTAATGCAGACAGGGATGCCGTTACAATTCAAACTATGCCTTGCGGGCAGCTTGGAATCAATGCTCGCCGTCAATTGCAATCGGCTTTCGTACCAGAAGAGCGCAATGGGCATGCAGCCGTTGGAGAGTTTAGTCTTACAGAAAATATACTTTTATCACACCATGCTGTGCGTGATGGGGAGGTTGCCGTGCAAAATGGTTGGTCCGGCATCAATCGCGCGGAGTTAGCCCGTATTAATCAACATGTTTCCGACACCTACGATGTTCGCAGCGCTAGTGTTGACGCTGAAGCTGGTTCTTTATCCGGTGGCAACTTACAAAAATTCGTAGTGGGCCGCGAGTTAGATCGAAAGCCTAAGGTGCTGGTTATTAACCAACCGACTTGGGGGGTTGATGCTGGCGCTGCGGCGTTAATTCGGCAAGTTTTAATTGATTTATCACGACAGGGCAGTGCCATTTTGGTAATTAGCCAAGATCTGGATGAAATATTTGAATTGTCAGATAGGATTGCCGTTATTTCACGTGGTCAGTTATCGGCAGCCTATGGTGCAAGTGATATGACCCGAGAAGAAATCGGCCTACTCATGTCCGGCGCCCACGAAAAAGCAAATTTAATACAAGATCAAACGGGGGGCATATAAAGTGCAGCTGATTCTGGAAAAACGTGCTCAAGCTTCGCACTTTATGCATTTTGCTTCACCCTTATTGGCGATTAGTTTAACCGTGCTTTTAGGTGGTGTGATTTTTTCGGCCATGGGCCAACCTCCTTTAACGGCACTCTATATTTATTTTGTCGATCCTTTAACAAGCTTATGGGCTATCGAAGAAGTATTAGTTAAGGCTGCACCTTTGGTATTGATTGGCGTCGGTTTGTCTATTACTTTTCGGGCTAATGTTTGGAATATTGGTGCAGAAGGCCAGTTAACTGCCGGGGCCATTTTGGGTGCCATTATTCCTATCTTTTTTGCACAATGGCAATCGCCATTGGCCTTGATCACCATGCTGGCGTTGGGCATGCTTGGGGGAGCTATGTTGGCAGCTATTCCGGCCTTATTAAAGACCCGTTTTGGTGTCAACGAAATACTGACTAGTTTGATGCTTGTTTATGTGGCGCAATTGTTGTTGGACTGGATTATTCGAGGCCCTTGGAAGGACCCTCATGGTTATAATTTCCCTAAGTCTGTGGCTTTTGACGGTTGGCACCTCATACCAACCTATGGTGATGGGCGCGTTCATATGGGGTTAATTATTGCCTTGCTGGCTGCTTTAATATTGTATTGGCTTATGACACGAACCATTAAAGGTTTTGAGGTCCGTGTTATTGGTAGCGCTCCTCGAGCCGGGGCCTTTGCCGGTTTTTCGCAGACTAAGATGGTTTGGTTTTGTTTCTTGTTGTCTGGCGCTCTGGCGGGTCTGGCGGGCATTATTGAAGTGGCGGGACCCATTGGGCAACTGCAGCCTCATATATCCCCCAACTATGGTTTCACAGCTATCATTGTTGCTTTTCTGGGTCGCCTCAATCCGATTGGTGTCATCTTTGCTGGCTTGTTATTAGCCATTAGTTATATTGGCGGCGAGGGTGTACAGATTGAATTAGGCATTTCTGATAAAACCGCACAGGTATTTCAAGGTATGTTGCTGTTCTTTATATTGATGTGCGATACCCTTATCCACTATCACGTCCGTCTACTTAAACCCCAAGGAGGTGCATTATGAGCGCCTACGAAGCCATTATATTAACCGTTATCACTGCCTCAACACCACTGTTGTTGGCGGCTATTGGCGAATTGGTTGTGGAGCGATCCGGTGTTCTTAACTTGGGTATTGAAGGCATGATGGTGATGGGCGCTGTAAGCGGCTTTGCCATTGCACAGGTTACAGGTTCGGCTTGGCTTGGCGTGTTAATGGCAATGTTTGCCGGTATTGCCATGTCTTTGCTATTTGCTTTTATGACGCAGACTCTAGTGGCTAATCAAGTTGCCACTGGCCTATCAATAACCCTATTGGGTTTGGGATTGTCAGGGTTAATTGGCAGCAGCTTTGTGGGTATGCCAGGATTAAAATTAGGTTATCTGAACATCCCTGGTTTATCGGATCTTCCGGTGGTTGGTAAACTCGTTTTTGGCCAAGACCCTTTGGTGTATATTTCTATTGCTTTGACTATTGGCGTGGCTTATGTCCTAAAACGCACCCGGATCGGTTTGATTATCCGTGCTGTTGGCCAAAATCATGACTCCGCCCATGCCTTAGGTTACCCCGTGATCAAGGTGCGTTATGCCTGTATTGCCTTTGGTGGAATGACCTCTGGCTTGGCAGGAGCTTATTTGTCTTTGGTTTATACGCCACAATGGATTGAGAACATGACCGCTGGACGGGGTTGGATAGCCTTGGCATTGGTGGTTTTTTCTACTTGGTTGCCAGGACGCTTAGCGGCTGGGGCATACCTATTCGGTGGTGTATGGATACTGGGATTGTATGCCCAAGGTATGGGTCTAGGCATACCCTCACAGTTGTTATCATCATTGCCCTATGTTGCGACAATTTTGGCTTTGATTGTTATCTCTACAAATCGTAGACTATCCGTTATCAATACGCCGGCATCATTGGGACAAGGTTTTGTGCCAGACCGATAGCAGGTTCTGTGGATCAGGCAAAATTGTTTGTTCCACTAAAAATAAAAGGCACTCGTTAAGTGCCTATTTTGACTTATACCAGTTTTTATACTGAGGAGATTGCATTATGAAAAAGTTGCTTACCGTCGCCGCTACGGTGGCCTTGGCTTCGGCCATGTCTGTTTCAGCTCTAGCAGCTGACAAGTTAAAAGTAGGTTTTATTTACATCGGCCCTCCAGGCGATCATGGCTGGACCTACCAGCACGATCAAGGCCGATTAGCGGTAGAAGCCAAACTAGGTAGTCAGGTAGAGACCGTGTTCGTTGAAAACGTACCAGAGGGCCCCGATGCCGAACGCACCATCACCCGCTTGGCTCGTCAAGGAACAGGCTTAATTTTTACCACATCCTTCGGTTACATGGATCCAACCCTGAAAGTAGCTAGTAAGTTTCCTGATGTGAAATTTGAACATGCAACTGGTTACAAGCGTGCTGATAACGTTTCCACTTATTCTTCTCGCTTTTATGAAGGCCGTTATGTCATTGGCCAGATTGCAGCCAAGATGTCTAAATCTGGCACGGCGGGCTATATTGCCTCTTTCCCAATTCCCGAAGTAGTCCGTGGTATTAATTCTTTCTTACTAGGTGCCCAGTCTGTTAATCCAGATTTCAAGCTTAAGGTGGTTTGGGTTAACTCTTGGTTTGACCCAGGTAAAGAAGCTGATGCCGCCAAGGTGCTGATTAGTCAAGGTGCCGACATTATCACCCAGCATACGGACTCCACGGCTGCTGTGCAGGTTGCTGAAGAGCAGGGTGTATATGCCTTTGGTCAAGCATCTGATATGTCAGCATTCGGACCTAAGTCTGTACTGACATCCATTATAGATGATTGGTCAGCCTATTATATTGATCGTACTGAAGCTGTTCTTAATGGCACTTGGGAAAGTACGGATACATTTGGTGGCATGGGCGACGAGATGGTCGGTATGGGTGCCTTTGAAAATATGCCAGCAGACGTAAAGGCCATGGCTGAAGCGACTACGGCAGCGATCACTAGTGGTGATCTGCATCCATTCACAGGACCTATCTACAAGCAAGATGGCAGCTTAGCCGCAGGTGAAGGCGAAGTCATTGATCTTGGCGTGCTACTGGGCATGGACTGGTATGTGCAGGGTGTTGATGACAAGCTATAAATTAGCTTAAATACTCGCTTTGGAAAGCCTCACATCAGTTGGGGCTCATTGAGATAGCTCTGTCGTTGTCGGCCAGGCTGGCCGTCAGCAAACATAACAAACAGAGCTGTCTCACACTCACTACACAATATGCCCTTGTCGGTCTTGCATTAAATCAATGTGATTAGATAGTCCGTCCATTCTTCATTCCCAACCGATAGTTACCATTTTAAAAAATGCTGGGTGTTTGTTGCAAAGAACACTAAGTCTGGAATTAAAAGTGGAAAGACTGATTACCCGCGCGCTTTAGTGACATCAACATATAAGGTCAACTTTTGCCCAGGTTGCAGGTATTTTTTTAGATCACTATTCCAGCGTTGGATGTCTTTGACAGTGATATTAAAGCGCCAGGCGATTCTCGATAGATTGTCCCCGCTACGAACCTTGTAGGTGAGTTTTTTAACAACCTGCCGGGAGCCATTGGTGAGTTTGGTGCTTGTTACACGAGGCCATATATTGAGTTTTTGGCCAATCTGCAATAAAGAATTGGTGCCGATTTTGTTCCAAGAAACGACTTGCTTTATTGACACTTTGTATTTTTTGGAAATAGTCCACAGACTTTCGCCGCTGGCGACCTTATGTTCGATTCGGTGGCTGGCGTTGATTTTAGAAAGCTGTTGTTGGCGCTTGAGTACCCTTTGTGCTGCGCTTAAGCTATAGGCTTCAGCATTTTTGCTAGCAACAGGAATCATGAGCGGTTTACCAGCTACGATAATGTTACCTTGTAAGCTATTCAGAGAGCGAATTAAATCTACGCTGACGTGATATTGTTTGCTCAATTTCAATAAGCTATCACCAGGTTGGATAATGTAACGCTGCCAAGCGACACGCTGTTCAGGCGGAAGCTTTGCCAAATCTTGGCGAAATTTCCCAGCAACATCTGAAGGTACCAACAAGCGGTGGGGACCATCTGGATCAGTTGCCCATTGGTTATACGCGGGATTAAGCAGGTATATTTCAGCGACTGAAATGTCAGCTAGATCTGCTGCTTGGGCTAAGTCAATTTGAGAGCCAGTATCAACAATCTGAAAGAAGCTTTGGTTGGCAACACTGGTGATTTTTTCGGTCCCAGCATGGTCGGCAACCACTTGGCTCAAGCCTAGTAACTTGGGTACATAATGCATGGTTTCTTTGGGCAGCTTCAGTGACCAATAGTCAGTAGCCAGACCCGCCTTTTTATTGGCTCTAATCGCCTTGCTAACAGTGCCTGGTCCACCATTATAGGCCGCTATGGCTAATAGCCAATCGCCATCAAAACGAGTGTTTAACTGAGTAAGGTATTTGATTGCTGCTTCTGTCGATGCTACAACATCACGGCGACCGTCGTACCACCAAGTCTGCTTTAAGCCAAACATGCGCCCTGTGGAGGGGATAAACTGCCATGCCCCGGCAGCTCGGCCATGGGAATAGGCAAAGGGATCGAAGCCGCTTTCTACAATAGGAAGTAAGGCTAATTCTGTGGGCAGACCTGCTGCCATTATCTGATTTAAAACATAATGGTAATAACGACTTGATCGTTTGGTAACTCGCTGCATATACGTTGTATGTTTGCGGTACCAGGCATCATGTGTTTGTATGCGCTTTTCTACTTCCGGTGTTTGTTTACCTGCAGGCAACGCATAACTGGCAACGGTTATTTGCCAAAGATCAAGGATTGGAGCTGGTTCTGGTTCTGGCTCTGGCTCTGGTTTTGGTTCTAATTTTGGTTCTAGTTTTGGTTCTAGTTTTGGTTCTGGGGCTGTCTCTGCCAGAGACTCAACCTGCGCGTAGTCTGTCAGCTCGCTCGCAGGTGAAATGACAACCAGTTGTTGTAGGGTGTGTGGTTTTGTTAGGTTATTTTCTATAGTCGGTACGTTTGTATCGGGGAGTATTAAAACCTGTTCGCTTTGGCTTTCTTGAGGACGGCTAACTGGTTCTATTGGGTAAGGTTTTGCCAATAATTTGGCTGCCGTGGGATCTGCTTGATATTGTGCTTGAAGATCACTTTGGTAACTGATTTGAGCCTGTGTAGACGATGTTTCGTTGGCCCCTGCTGTGGTAGTTTCTTCGTTTTGGTCATTAGTATCTGCGAGGGTACTCAAGATAGGTTCGTGCAGGTTGGTGCTAGTTTGCTTTGGCACATTGGATACCGTGACCTGACTAGCTATTTGTGCCTGCTCTTGTGGTGCCTTATTTTGGGAAGCAGCGGGTAATATGGCATTGTGCTGACAAGCTGTTAGCAACAAAACGAGTGGCGCCAAGAAGAGTAATCTGTTGCTACCCGCATGAATAGCTAAATGTCTTGATGTGGAACGTGACATGTATTTTTAATTAGCACTGATAAAGGGAACCAATTTTAGATATTGGGCAGGCATATTGCAAGGCCGAAGGGCTCTGCGGCCGTGCTTTTGAGCAATTTGGCCAACAATATTGCTTAAAAGTTGTTCTTCCATTCTCGGAGGGTGGAAAAAATCTGTTCTTGGGTGTGTAGCTTGGTTTCTACACGTTGTTGGGCGGCCATGATAACATCCGGCATATGGCAGCGTACGAAGGGATTAATCAAGGCTTCTTGAGTGAGTTGAGTTGGCAGTGTAATAAGCCCCCTTTGTCGCTGATATTGCGCCTTGTTGATTGCGGCTTTGATATCACTGTTTTCAGGCTCAACGGCACTAGCAAAGGCTAAGTTGGCGAGGCTATATTCGTGGGTTGGGTAGGCCAATGTGTTTTCTGGAAGTGCCATTAGTTTATTCAAAGACAGGTGCATTTGTTCCATTGTACCTTCAAACACACGTCCGCAACCGGCGAGAAATAGTGTGTCCCCACAGAATAGTTGTTGCTCATTAGCATCATAATAGGCGATATGATCTAGCGTATGCCCTGGTAGGTGCAAAATACTAAACGTTTGCTCCAAGACATTGATCGTGTCGCCCTCGATGAGCGGCCGGTTGATGAGCTCACAAGGGCTGTTACTGCCACCAAATACCGCAATATCAGGGTATCGCTCTAGTAGAGTGGCAATGCCGCCAGTATGATCATAGTGATGGTGTGTAACCATAACGGCACTGAGTTGGTAGTTACTGGCCTCTAACCATTCCAGTACGGCCAAACCATCACCTGGATCAACGACAGCGACTTTTTTTTGCTGTGTATTGGCAATACACCAGATATAATTGTCGTCAAATACAGCAAGTGGTGTAATAGTATTGGTCATTGAGGTGCCTCATGGTACTGATCACTGAAAGTAACGTAAGCCTATAACCGTCAGCAATATCTGGCAAGTGGAACTGTCTAAAATATGCAAACTCGTGGCCTCAATAGTTATGATCAAGAGCAACAAAAATTCGAACAATGGCTGCGAGGTCCCTTAGGCCAAACTTTATTGGAGGTCGAGGAGCGGGCATTGTCAAACCACCTGCAACATTGTTATGGGGTGTATAGAATACACGTCGGTCCCGGCGCGTACAGTTCTTCTGCGCTAAGTGCCAATATGCCACGAACTATCCTACTCGGTGCCAATGCCAGTATGGGCACTGAAGTCATTATGGATCCCCATAATCTGCCTTTGGCTAATGACTCCGTACAAGCCCTGGTGATTCAACATGTATTTGATATATCCCAAGATCCCCATGACATTTTGAGAGAAGCAGCGAGGGTGGTAATGCCTGGTGGGCGAATGATTATTTGCGGCTTTAATCCCTATAGCAGTTGGGGGTTGTGGCGTTCTTTACGATGGCAGATTGGGTGCCCTTGGCGCTATCGATTTCTATCATCCCACCGATTGCAAGATTGGCTTAGTCTATTAAATTTTAATGTGGTTGAATGTAGTAGGAGTTTTTATCGATTGCCGATAAATAGTCACAAATGGCTACGACGTACTGGTAGAATGGATGACTTAGGTAAACGCTTCGCAAAGCCATTAGGTGCGGTCTATGTTATGAGTGCCGTAAAGAAAGAAATACGTTTGCGCAATCACAAACCTTCTTGGCGGGCCAAGATTAGACGCCCTCAGTTAGGTATGGCTAAACTGGAAGGACAAGTCAGGTCGAGACAAAAATAATGGACGAAATAGAAATGTTTACCGATGGTGCATGTAAAGGTAATCCTGGCCCGGGTGGTTGGGGCGTGCTTATGCGTTACAAACAACAGGAGAAACGGCTTCACGGTGGCGAAATCTTAACCACCAATAACCGTATGGAGCTAATGGCTGCCATTAAAGGCCTTGCAGCACTAAAAAGGCCTTGCCTTGTGCAACTGACTACTGATTCACAGTATGTGCGTCAGGGTATTACCGAATGGATACATTCCTGGAAAGAAAAGGGGTGGATGACCGCGGCACGCAAGCCTGTCAAAAATGCCGACTTGTGGCAACAACTCGACAAGCAGGTGCAAGAACATGAAGTACACTGGCACTGGGTCAAGGGGCACAGTGGCCATGAAGAAAACGAAATTGCCGATCAACTGGCCAACTTAGGCGCAGCAGAGCAATCACCGTAATACAGAAATATTAGCAACTATTGGATGTTGAATTGTGGGAAGAATTGTCGTACTTGATACGGAAACTACGGGCCTTGACCCAAAACGTGGCGATAAGTTGGTTGAAATAGGCGCGGTTGAAATGGTCAACCGGCGCCTTACAGGGAATAACTATCATCAATATGTCCAACCTGAAAGAGACGTCCCTCTCGAGGCGCAAGCCGTGCATGGTATTACGGAGGAGTTTCTCGCTGACAAGCCCGTATTTGCCGATATCGCAGATGAATTTTTGGCGTATATTGATGGTGCCGAATTAATTATTCATAACGCACCTTTTGATATCGGTTTTTTGAATAACGAACTCGCTATGTTAGGTAAAGCGAGAGGCGTAAAATTGCCCAAAATTGGTGATATTTGCGAAATCACTGACTCATTAGTGATGGCTCGGCAAAAGCACCCTGGGCAAAAGAATAACCTTGATGCACTGTGTCGTCGCTATTATATAGATAACGGGCATCGCGAATTGCATGGGGCCTTATTGGACTCAGAAATTCTAGCTGATGTGTACCTAACCATGACCGGTGGCCAAACTAGCTTATTATTGGCAGGTGATGATTCAACAGGCGGGTCTGAGCAAAGTAATAATCAACAACAGGCCGCTATAGATGGTTTAGGTTTAGTGACGGTATTCGCATCAGGTCCTGAATTACAGGCTCATGCTGATAAGTTGGCCGAGGTGGGTAAAGCGTCGGGTAGTGAAAGTATGTGGCAGCAAATTGAAGCTGACTAGATAATCCACCAAAGTGGAATATTGCCACAAAAAAAAGCCGCTTAACTAGAAGCGGCTTTTTAATGTTTGTCGAACCGAGTTTTATAACATGTAAAGAACGGCTAAGTAGCCGACAATGCTCATTGTGACGGTGTAAGGGAAAGCCATTACCACCATTGTGCCGTAGGATAAACGAATCAGTGGTGCTAATGCCGAGGTCAATAGGAATAAGAAAGCGGCTTGCCCATTAGGCGTGGCGACACTAGGTAGGTTAGTACCTGTGTTTATGGCAATAGCCAACACGTCAAAGTGATCGCGATCAATGGTGCCAGCGTCGAGGGCAGCTTTTACTTCATTAATATATATGGTGGCCACAAAGACGTTGTCACTAATAGCAGACAATACCCCGTTAGCAACGAAAAATACACTGGGCTGAATATCGCGTTCAAGAGTCAGCACCCAGTCGATAATGGGGTTGAATAAATGCTGCTCGTGAATGACCGTAACGACAGCAAAAAATACGACAAGTAGTGCGGTAAAAGGCAGTGCCTCTTCAAAGGCATGACCAATTTGATGTTCTTCAACGATGCCATTAAAGGCGGTTAAAAGAATGATAATCATCAGTCCCACCAAACCGACTTCAGCCACGTGGAAGGCGAGAGCGAAGACCAATAATAGAGCCACAATACCCTGCACGATTAGCGCGGCATTATCACGCAAAGTGCGTTTGTTTTTTTCCTCGTTAGCGAAATCTTCCAAGACACTGCGCACAGCGTCTGGTAGTTGTGCACCATAACCAAATATTTTTAACTTTTCAGTGAGGATACAAGTGATGAGACCTATCACCAAAACAGGCATGGTTACTGGCGCCATTTTGATAAAGAACTCAATAAACTGCCAGCCCGCTCTTTCTGCAATCAGCAGATTCTGTGGTTCGCCAACTAAGGTGGTTACTCCTCCTAGAGCTGTACCAACGGCACCGTGCATTATTAGGCTGCGCAAGAAGGATCGAAATTGTTCCAGGTCTTGGCGGTGGTGATCTTGTAACAAGTCATCATTGGCATGGTCATGGTTGTTTGAGCCAGCGCTTGAAGCCGCCTTGTGATAAACCCCGTAAAAACCCACAGAGACACTGATTAATACGGCGGTAACCGTCAGCGCATCTAAAAATGCTGATAACACAGCGGCCGACAAACTAAACAATAAAGATAGTAGCGTTTTGGAGCGCACACCGACTAGCAAACGGGTAAATACTGCTAGCAGCATATCTTTCATAAAGTAGATACCAGCGACCATGAACATCAGTAATAAGATGACCTGTAGATTGGCTGACACCTCGTGATAAACCCCGTAAGGTGATGCCAGGCCGATAGCAATAGCTTCGATGGCTAACAAACCGCCGGGTTGCAAAGGGTAGCACTTGAGCGCTAAGGCGAGGGTGAAAATGAATTCAAAGATCAAAACCCAGCCAGCTATCGTAGGGCCAGCGATAGACATCAGTATAGGGTTAATGATAAGGAAACCTAGAATTACCTGCTTATACCAAGTAGGTGAATTGCCTAGAAAATTTTGCCGAAATGCCTGAAACAGCGTAGTGGCATGTTGCATAAGTGCAGATCCTATAGTAATTGTGAATTCATTTGTTGAGTTCAGCCACTAAGCTTATTTTATTACGCTACAATCAGTGGCGTGTTAAACTCTAACCTCTAACTAGGCGCGATATTCTACGTGTTTGGCGGGTGTTAATCAATCTGAGTCTATAGATCAAAGGTCTAGTTTATATGCAAATTAAGAGCAGAGATGCCGATACATCTGCCATTAATCGCTTCATCTATATTCAACAAGGCAATATCTTATGCACTACAGACGGCATATGGTTGCATTCACAAGCTAGCGAAGTCACGGTGAAATGGCTTGAACAACCCCTATTTGTAGCTGAGCTGGATGCCACCAATATATATATGCAAGTTATTGAGGATGAGATCAGTAGTGGTTTGCAGGCTCATCACGGTCGCGACATGATGACTTTATTGACAGAGGCTGAAAGTGACCTGCTGGCTCGCGCTTTGCAATTGTCACACTGGCTGCAAGATCATCAGTTTTGCGGGCGCTGTGGCCGGGCAACGACGCTTCATAAAGTGGATTATGGTATGTGCTGTGAAGCTTGCAGGCACACACAATACCCACGTATATCACCTTGTATTATCGTTGTTGTTACAGGCCCCAAAGGTGTGCTGTTAGCCCGCAATACGCGTTTCCCAGTAGGACGTTTTAGTGCTTTAGCAGGGTTTGTAGAAGCCGGTGAAAGTGTTGAAGCAGCCGTTCATAGGGAAGTGAAAGAGGAAGTTGGTATTGATATTAAGAATCTGCAGTACATCGGTAGCCAGTCTTGGTCATTTCCTCATTCATTGATGATGGGGTATATGGCGGAGTATAAGGCCGGTGAGATTGCTGTCGATGGCGTTGAAATTGATGAGGCAGACTGGTTTCGTCCAGACTGCCTACCGGATTTGCCGTTTCGCTTCTCCATAGCCAGGCGGCTTGTCGAAATCGGTTTGGCAAAGATTGCTAAATAGGTTTTAAGTCAGGTCGAACAATTGACCCAGACGGGTACCCAGCATTACGTCGCCTTCGGCCTTTAAACGGCCACCCATGAATGCTTGCATACCGTCTAGTTCGCCGCTAACGACTTCCTTTAAGGTATCAACATCCATCATCATGGTAATGTCAGGATCATCATGTTCACCCATGCTGGCGGCGCAGGCCTCGTCTTCAATAGTAATATAAAAATCATCATCGCCATCGATCTTAAATTGGAAGGTGGCTTCTAAATCATCAGCCGCGTCGGCATTAAAGGCACTTGCTAGACGATCCATAATTTCTGCTACAGCCATTGTGTGTATTCCTTTGTCTGTTAAGTTAAAAGCCGATTTTAGGCGTAATAGAAAAAAATATCAAACGAGTGTTTGAATTATATTGCCATGTAAGCCATAAATGGCTTGTTATCTGTGCCAGTGGCACTATAAAGTATAGTTAATATGTCTTTAAGCGCGCGGTGACTGCCGGTTGCGCTCTTTATTTTCTAATACTCTGAGGAATACAGATTGGAATTTATACAAGAATACGGTTTGTTCTTGGCGAAAGCCGTGACTCTGGTGATCGCTGTTGGTGCCATCGTTGGACTTATTGTTGCCGCCAGCCAGGCTCGTCGCGCCCCTAAACGTGGCCATATTGAAGCGCACAAATACAATGATGACATTGAAGATATGACTGATACCATTGAAGAAGTTACCATGGATAAATTTCAGTTAAAGAGCCATCGAAAAGCCCAATCGAAGCAGCTTAAAGAAGCGCACAAGAAAGCCAAGCAAGAGGCAAAAGATAGCAAAAATAAGTCTAAGCTCAGCGTTGATGAGGCGCAACAGCCAACAGGCCCTAAGCCACAACACTATGTGTTAGATTTTGATGGCGATATCCGTGCTACCGAAGTGGACAAACTCCGACAAGAAATAACTGCCATACTGGCCGTAGCCAATACCAACGATGAGATTGTTGTGCGCTTAGAATCGGCTGGCGGCATGGTGCATGCCTATGGCTTAGCTGCGTCCCAATTGGCGCGCATCCGTGCTGCAAACATTAAACTAACTATTTGTGTGGACAAAGTAGCCGCAAGCGGTGGTTATATGATGGCCTGTTTAGGGGATAAAATCGTAGCTGCACCATTTGCTATTTTGGGCTCCATCGGTGTGGTTGCCGAAGTACCAAATATTCACAAATTATTGAAAAAGCACGATATCGATGTTGATGTCCTGACAGCCGGTGAGCATAAACGCAGCTTAACAGTTATGGGAGAGAATACCCGTAAAGGTAAAGACAAGTTTATGGAAGATCTACAAATAACTCATGACTTGTTTAAAAACTGGGTCGCAGAGCAACGACCTCAAGTCAATATCAAGGAAGTAGCAAACGGTGATGTTTGGTACGGACAGCAGGCCTTGGCCAACAACCTAGTCGATCAAATAGGAACGTCGGATTACTATTTGCAGCAGCTCGTTAAGAGCGACGCCTCTGTTGTGCTGGTCAGCTATGAAGAAAAGAAAAGTGTTGGAGAAAAGCTGGGTTTGGCAGCGGCTGGTATTGTCGAAACGCTATCTACCCGCCTTTGGAGCCATGGTCGCCGTACCAATATTCAAAGTTAATTGGCGTTCTATGTGGCGGCTTTTAACCACACGGTGGTGTCGTGAAAAACCGCACCACCATTGGGAAAACCCTCGCTAGCACTGGTTAGCACGTTGATGCCCTTGCCGTGTTTGAAAGCCTGATTTGGCCACAGGCTTTCGCAAACAATGGTACCTTGCAACACACCTTGCGTAGCTTTGGTAGGTATACGCACTTCGCCATGGCGATTGCCAATGATGACATCGTTACCATCAACCAAACCAAGGGTTTTTAAATCTTCCTCATGAATCAGCAGTTGCGGTTGTTTTTCCAACTTTTGACTAGTAGCGGATTCATTAAAAGTCGAATTCAAATAATGTCTTGCTGGCGCCGTTACTAAGCGCCAACGACGATCACCTGCAACGCCATCAGTAATGTCGACATGATCTGGGAAAGGCGGCAGAACAACTTTACTGCGCGGTATTGGTGGCCAACCGTGGCGGAAGTGAAACTTACCGTCAGCATGGGCAAAACCGTCTAGGTAATGGGCCTGTTCAAACGGCAATGCACAATCTAGCCAATTATCGTCCTGCAATTTCTGCCAATCAAGTTGGCTCCGTCGAACTAGATCTTGTACCAGCTCGATATCGGTTTGGAAGAAGGCCTCATTAGTAGCACCCAGTTGACGTGCCAGCTCATTGACAAGCCAGTTGTTGCTGCGGCACAAGTTTGGACCATTTATGATTTTTGGTCCCAGTTGTATATGCGTGTGGCCGCCACTTAGGTAGATGTCATCGTGCTCAACAAACATGGTCGCCGGCAGCACCAGGTCAGCCATAGCGGCGGTTTCAGTCATAAATTGTTCATGTACGCAAAGCCATAAATCATCTCTGGCTAAGCCTAGGTGTACCAGGTTTGATTCTGGAGCTACCACCATAGGATTGGTGTTTTGAATCAACATGGCCTTAACGGGACCTTGGTCTTGTAGGTCATACTCACTGCCTGTTAAAACCGGGCCTATACGGGACTGATCTAACCAGCGAGCATTTGGCTTTTCGTAAGCTTTACCCCAAATATGTGATGTGTCTACAGGGTACATCGCCATATTGCTGTATAAGGCGCCTCCGCCCAGATGTTGCCAGGCGCCTGTTAGGGCTGGCAGGCAGGAAACAGCGTGCATGTTTATTGCGCCATTACGGGAGCGTGTAAAACCATACCCTAGGCGCAAGAATGACTGTGGATTATCTCCATACAACTGGGCAAATTGAATAATTAATGAAGCCGGAATCCCCGTGATTTTGGCTGCCCAGTGTGCATCTTTATGTTTGACATGGTCGGCTAGGCCGTGGGGGTCATCGGTATACTTTTCCAAGTAATCCCAGTCAACAAGTTGGTTGGTAAACAGGTAGTGCATGATAGCCGTGGCTAAAGCACCATCGGTACCTGGTTTTAGCATTAAGTGTAGATCGGCTTTTTTAGCTGTCGCCGTATGGTAAGGGTCTATGACGACAAGTTTGGCGCCATTGTTTAGTTTGGCTTTGGTAACATGGTGCATAAAGTTGATTTGCGTGTGTACAGGGTTACCACCCCATACAACAATCAACTTACTATGCTCAACTTCACGTGGGTCCACTCCTCGCTTGGCCCCCGTGCCAGCTATAAACCCTGCATCGGATAGGCCAACACAAATAGTGCTTTTTTGCCGACTGTAGCCTAAAGCATTGGCTAATCGGTTGATGCTGTCACGCTGCACCAGCCCCATGGTGCCAGCATAATAATATGGCCAAATAGCCTGAGGTCCGTGTTCACTAGCGATGGCGCGAAAGCGGTCGGTTAGAACATTAAGTGCCGTGTTCCAATCGATTTCTCGGTAAGATGATTTGCCAACCCCTTTGGGTCCAACCCTCAGTAGAGGGCTGGTTAAACGGTCAGGATGATGCACTCGGTCTGCATAGCGTGCCACCTTGGCACAAAGGACACCTTGTGTATAACTGTTGTGTTTGGCGGCATAGACACTGCCTATTGTATGATCATCAATACATTCGACTTGCAAAGCGCAGGCGCTTGGGCAGTCATGGGGGCAGGTTGTAGCTAATCTTGGCATGAGTGTCTTAGGTTCTTCTTAGTTCAGCTAGAGTGTACAATAGTCGACATTATTTTCCACCAATTAAATAGCTCATGCCAAAGTTTCAGCAGTGGACCGATTTCAGTCAGTATTGGCAGCACACACAACTGAAGGGGGATAGGGGTTTATTGGTGCTCGAGGAAATGGATCAAACCTATACTAATACCCTGCCAGCGCTGTTAGGCGATGCAGACTTAAAGGGAGTCAGTGTTAACCTCTTAGAACACCACATCGACAATGTGGTGGATATTCAACCGTCACAAGCAAAACAATATCTTGGGCGCTGCCACAACCTAATAATTTATCGTGCTTGTGACGAATTTAACATCAATAGCTTTGCTGCTCTTTGTGGCACATTGGTGGCCGCAAGTGTGGCTATTTTAATTATCCCTGCTAATGATGCGTGGGCTGGAACTGCGGACCAGCAGAGTATCGATTACGGTATTGAGGCGGGCCATAATGAAACCATGTCACCCTTCAAATTGTGGTGGCAGCATAAGTGGCAGGGGCAAGCGGGGGTCATGTTGCTATCTGCCACAGCGCAGGCGCTCGCATTAGATTGTGGGTTGACATGGCCACCTGTAGCGACAACAAAAAATATCCAGGAGTTGGATCTGACTCGGGATCAATATCGCGTTGTTGATGCTATTGTTGAGTTAACAGTGGTCAACGATAGCGATCGGCGTTTGGTATGGCTAAACGGGTCCCGTGGCCGCGGTAAGAGTGTGGCTTTGGATTATGCTTTGAATAAACTTGCGCAACAAGGTGTGAAGACGCTTGTTACAAGCGCTGCGAGTCAATCCGCCAATGCTGTGTTGCGCCAGCACCGAATGCAGAGTGACTATATAGCCATTGATCGACTTCTGGAACTGGGCCACGATAGCGCAACTAGTCACTCGCAGTTATTGGTCATTGAGGAGGCGGCTAGCCTTCCCTTGGCGTTACTAGACTCCGTTTTAAGCCGATTTGAGCGGGTGCTATTGGTGAGTTCGCGTGATGGATATGAAGGTACAGGGCAAGGGCTTAATATAAAATTGCCAGTGCTAGCGTCAAAAAAAGGCTTTAATTTAACGCAACTGACCTTAACTGAAGCCATGCGCTGGCATGCAGATGATGCTTTAGAAAAATTGATAAACGACTCCTTTTTAGCACCGTCCTTACCGCAAATCTCTCATTATCTTGATTTTGCAAAACTTAATTATCGTCGATTAGGTGGTGCACAACTTGCCCTAGAACAAAGTTTACTGAGTCAGGTATATGGATTACTGGCTTTAGCCCATTATCAGACCACCCCTCAAGATCTGCGCTTGTTATTGGATCATCCATCCTTAACAATTCACTGCTGGCTGGATACACAAGCCAACCTAATTGGGGTGGCTTGTGTCATGGCTGAAGGTGACTTGAGTTCCGCTCTTAGCCTTGCTGTGGCTCAGGGAAAACGGCGGATTAAAGGCCACGTGCTTGCGCAGATCCTTGCCCAGCAAGCCGGTATAGCCTCGGCCGCTGAATTGACTATGCAACGTATTCAAAGAATTGCCGTTCATCCAAATTACCAACAGCAGGGCTTGGGCAAGGCTATGTTGAAACAACTGCAGCAATGGTGTTTTGAAGATGGTCATTGTCACTGGTTAGGCGCCAGCTTTGCTGCCGAACCACAGGTGGTTCGTTTTTGGCAGGGAGCCAACTACCAGCCTGTGTGGGCAGGCAAACGTTTGGATGCGGCCACAGGCCTACCTAGTCTGCAAGTGGTATTGCCTTTGACCGACGAAGCCGACAAGCTCTGTCAGCAATTACGGGGGCATTGGCGTTATTACTTAGGGCATTTGAGCTGGAGCTCATCACTTAGCCAATCGATTAAAGCGCTACTGCCACCATCATATTATGGCGTTGATGATAGACTGCTGATTGATCTCGCTGATCAAGTGGCCTTTCATCAAGGTAATGTTTTTGCCATAACACCTTACTTGTACCAGTACCTATTAGGTAAACAACATCTATCTGATGATGATAAACACTGGTTGTTACATATTTGGCAGCCACACCTAACTCATAAGCAGTTTATTCAGTTGAGTCGATTGTTAGTGAAACAGGCCGTACAGCAGCAAACGGTTAATTGGTCACTTTGGCGATAACGGCTAAGCGGTAAAAAGAGTTGAACTACACCTAAGCAGGACAGATAATACCTGCTAGCCAATTTTATTGAATTTAAAGGGTTTCTAGTGACTATAAAACTTACCCAATACAGCCACGGTGCGGGCTGTGGTTGTAAAATAGCCCCCCAAGTACTCGACACTATTTTACAGACTCAATTGCCGGCCATGGCGACATTTACTGATGATAAATTGCTGGTTGGCAATGATACCCGTGATGATGCTGCGGTGTATGATTTGGGCGATGGCACCGCCGTGGTCAGTACTACTGACTTTTTTATGCCCATTGTCGATGATGCGTTTGATTTCGGGCGCGTGGCCGCAACCAATGCCATTAGTGATATTTATGCCATGGGAGGAACACCTTTAATGGCTATTGCTATCTTAGGTTGGCCCATTGACAAGTTGGCAGCGGAAATTGCTGGGCAGGTTATCGACGGTGCACGACAGGTATGCGCAGATGCTGGCATGATGCTAGCGGGTGGTCATAGTATTGATGCTCCTGAACCCATTTTTGGTTTAGCGGTCACAGGTCGAGTGGATATTGCCAAACTGAAACGCAATGATCAGGCGCAACAGGGGGATCGCTTATTACTAACCAAACCTTTGGGTGTCGGTATTTTAACGACGGCTGAAAAAAAGGGAGTGCTAAGGGACCAAGATGTTCAGTTAGCCCGAGACAATATGGTGAAGCTTAATGATATTGGTGCCAGCCTTGCATCTCTAGAGGGCGTTCACGCTATGACTGATGTCACAGGTTTTGGCTTGCTGGGCCATTTACTAGAAGTATGCCAAGGCAGCCACTTGCGGGCGACGATCAATGAATCCAGGGTGCCCCTATTAACCAATCTAGATTATTACTTGAATTTGCAAGCTGTGCCTGGTGGTAGTACACGAAACTACGCCAGCTATGGTCAACATTTACCAGCTTTAACAGAACGGCAAATTAACGTCTTGTGTGATCCTCAGACCAGTGGTGGTTTATTAGTATCGGTGTCAGAATGTGCCACAGTTCAAGTCGAAGATCTCCTTAAAGACCAAGGCTTATCAGCCCACTGGATTGGCAAGCTTCACGAAAAGAAGGCTGGCTCTAGTTGGGTGCAATTAGAACAATGAGCTTACCCACTGCTATAACCAAAGATCAATTTGATCAATTGCTGTTGCAAGGTCGTCCTATGATTGATCTGCGGGCGCCTATAGAATTTGCCAAAGGGGCTTTTCCTACTAGTGTCAGTTTGCCACTGATGAGTGATCGTGAAAGAGAATTAATTGGCACCTGTTATAAACAACAAGGGCAAGATGTGGCCATTAATTTGGGTCATGAGCTGATTAAAGGCAAGTTAAAGCAAGCTCGTGTAGACGCATGGGTAGAGCAGAAGCAAAGCCAGCCAAATAGTATCTTGTATTGTTTTCGCGGAGGTTTACGGTCTCGTATTTCACAGCAATGGTTGGCGGATGCAGGCTTTCCGACAGCGATAGTTGAGGGTGGCTATAAAGCCTTGCGCCAGCATTGTATGTCCCGTACCGATGAACTGGTGAAGCAGCTACCGGCATGGGTACTAAGCGGCCGGACCGGTACGGGCAAGACCCGTGTTTTAGCTCACTTTCCTCGTTATGTCGATTTAGAAGGCTTGGCGCATCACAGGGGTTCAAGTTTTGGCAAGCATTTTGATGCCCAGCCTAGCCAGATAGATTTTGAAAGTGCTTTAACCGTGCGTTTACTCGAGTTAAATCAACATAATCAACGTGCCGTTGCTTATGAAGATGAGAGTCGGCTCATTGGTCGTTGTATGTTGCCCCAGAGCCTACAAGACAAGCTCAAACAATCTCCAATACTGGTGTTGGAGGATGAGCTAGAGGTCAGAGTAGAGCGAATTTTGACGGAGTATGTGGTGATAGCTATGGCGGAAAGAGAGCAACGTCTAGGCAGCAAACAACAGGCTTTTGAACATCTTTCGCAGGGGCTGCAAAAAAGCTTGTCTAAAATACGTAAGCGTCTAGGAGATGAAGATCATAGGCAGGCTCAAGGCCTACTTGCCAATGGCTTACAGCAACAGTCGCTTACAGATAACTTTGATGCCCACAAAGATTGGATTCGCTTCCTGCTTAACCGGTATTATGACCCTATGTACGATTACTTGCTGTCGTTAAAGCAGGATAGGATCGTTGTCAAAGGCTCCGTCAGTGTGATACAAGACTGGTTGCTACAACATACTGGGTAGTCATGTTTGGCTACTGAATAACAAGAAGGGCAAATTATGAAATCAAGAGCTGCAATAGCATTGGCCGCAGGCCAACCACTGAGTATTGCTGAAGTTGACGTTGAGGGGCCTAAGGCCGGTGAAGTATTAGTTCGTATGGTGGCGACTGGGGTTTGTCATACGGACGCTTTTACCTTGTCCGGCGCTGATCCTGAAGGCATATTCCCATCTATTCTTGGCCATGAAGGTGGTGGCATTGTTGAGGAGATCGGTGACGGTGTAACCGGTCTTTCGGTTGGTGACCATGTTATTCCCCTTTACACGCCAGAATGTGGCGAATGCAAGTTCTGTAAGTCCGGTAAAACTAACCTGTGCCAAGCTATCCGAGCAACTCAGGGCCAAGGCTTGATGCCAGATGGCAGTACCCGTTTTTCTTTGGACGGAAAGCCTCTCTATCATTACATGGGTACCTCTACCTTTTCTGAATATACAGTGGTACCAGAGATTGCTCTGGCCAAGGTTAACAAGGCCGCACCCTTGGACAAAGTTTGTTTGTTAGGTTGTGGTATCACTACTGGCATTGGTGCCGTGCTTAACACCGCTAAGGTTCAGGCCGGAGATACGGTTGCCGTATTTGGGCTTGGTGGTATAGGTTTAAGTGTTGTGCAAGGGGCCGTTATGGCTGGTGCCAGCCGTATCTTTGTTATTGATATCAATGAGGACAAATTTGATATGGCGCGTATGCTTGGCGCGACCGACTTTGTCAACCCAAAAAACTATGATGCGCCAATTCAAGACGTGATAGTTGAATTAACCGATGGTGGTGTTGATTTTTCTTTCGAATGCATCGGTAATGTTGATGTTATGCGTTCTGCATTGGAGTGCTGCCATAAGGGCTGGGGAGAATCGGTAATCATTGGTGTCGCCGGTGCCGGTCAAGAAATTAGTACTCGCCCATTCCAATTGGTCACGGGGCGTGTCTGGCGTGGCACGGCCTTTGGTGGTGTCAAAGGTCGTACTCAGTTACCTGATTATGTAGAACGTTACATGGCCGGTGAAATCAAGATTGATCCCATGGTGACTCATACTATGGGTTTAGAGGATATCAATAAGGCCTTTGATTTGATGCACAAGGGCGAAAGCATTCGCTCGGTGGTTATATTTTAGCATTTTTTTGGTTAACGAAATAACAGGGATAGGCTGTCAGTTCAGGAGGCAGCAAGTTCCCTGTTGTTTAAGGAATGGGTCATGTCCCTTAATCTAATTTCTGACGTTCGCGTTCACAGTGGTCAACTTCAGCGTTTTGAGCACGCTTCAAGTAGCGTTGGTTGTAACATGGTGTTTGCCATTTTCATACCAACAAGTACGCAAAATCAACCAGCTCCCGTGCTCTACTGGTTATCCGGTTTAACTTGTAATGATGAAAACTTTAGCCAAAAGGCGGGGGCCTTTGACCTAGCACAGCAGCTCGGTATGGTTATAGTTATGCCTGATACCAGTCCACGTCAACTTGGTTTGCCTGGCGAAAATGATGCTTATGATTTAGGCAGTGGTGCTGGTTTTTATGTTAATGCCACTGCACAACCATGGGCGGGCCATTACCATATGTTTGACTACGTCAACAAAGAGTTGCCAGCTTTAGTAGAAGCCAATTTCCCCGTTACCCAACAACGTGCGATAAGTGGCCACTCTATGGGTGGGCATGGCGCTTTGATAAGTGCACTTAGGCAGCCTGGACGTTTCGCATCCGTGTCAGCGATGGCACCTATATCTTCTCCAAGCTTGTGCCCTTGGGGTGAGAAGGCATTTACTGCTTATCTAGGCAATCGTCAGGACGCATGGGCACAGTGGGACGCCAATGAACTAGTGCAAGCCAATCAGTTACAGGGGATCACTCCTCAAGAACTGTTTATTTGTCAGGGTGACGCTGATCCGTTTTATAGGGAACAATTACGTCCTGAAGTGTTCAATGCTACCTGCCAATCCATAGATCATCCCCTGATCTATCAATGTCGTAAAGGCTATGATCATAGTTACTACTATATTAATAGTTTCATCAGCGAACATTTGCGTTATCATGGACGGCATTTAGGACTAGTTTAAGCCTTATCTCATGAATAAAACGCCCCGACAAACGCGCCATGGCCACATGGCACGCGTTTCAAAATTAGCTTTGGGTGAGCAAGCCTTACCCATTCGTTTTATGTACAAAACAGTGCCTGAACATGCCAATGATACGGGCTGGCGTCTTTTTACAGGTTATGAAGATGACGAGTTCTTAGCAGAATTCGAGAATCTACCGCCGGTTCCTATACAGTCTATAGTAGATAAAGATGCGAGCCTAGATGCACTATTGGACAATAACGCTGGCAGTGTATGGGAGCGCCCCCCTGGTCAGCCTTGGCAACAGGTTCATGATTTTGAAATCCCATACGAAGAAGTGGATGTGGAGATCAATGGTGACTTAGAAAATCTCATGGAACCAGTCTGGAAGTAACCTTTTGTTATTATCTTATCAAGAGTTCAATGCCGGTCAAGCCACACCGTTAGTCGTGATCCATGGCTTATTTGGTGCCGCTGACAACTGGCGCAGTCACGTATTACGTTGGAGCAAAACGCGACACGTTATTAACTTGGATTTGCGCAATCATGGCCACTCCTTTCATGCAGATGGTATGACTTATGGGGCTATGGCCGCCGATGTAGTAGCCTTGCTATCGCATCTAAACATTACTAAGGCTCACCTACTTGGTCATTCCATGGGTGGTAAGGTGGTGGCAGAAATGGCCCTGAACTACCCTCAACTAGTAGCTAGTTTAGTGCTGGCCGATATTTCTCCAGTCCCTTATGCGCCGTGGCACCAAGAGGTACTTGCCGGCTTAAACGCCATTGATTTGAGTCGCTTAGAAAGTCGCAAGCAAGGCTTGGCAATTCTGCATGAATACGAGCCTGACATTAAGGTTTGTCAGTTTTTAATTAAAAGCCTTTATCGCGGTGCAACCGGTCAATTTGCCTGGCGCTTTAATCTTAAGGCCATAGAAAATCAATACCAACACATCAGTGCGGCACCGCAAGGCAATCCGTATCCCGGTCCAGTATTGGCGTTAAAGGGAGATAAATCGCCTTACATACTGCCTGAGCACAGATCTGCATTTGCCCGGTTTTTCCCCCACACCCAATTAAAAGTAATGACTGATTGTGGGCATTGGCTGCACGCCGAGAAGCCTGACTTGTTTGTTCGTTTGGTGGCGCGATTTATCGACCATCAAAAGGTCGAGTAAGTTAAGTGCGTGTGCTGTTGTTGTCAGCCTACGATGCCGATAGCCACCGCTATTGGCGACAACATCTGGTAGCCCAATTTCCTGACTACCATTGGACAGAGCTAGTGCTTCCAGGGCGTTACTTCAATTGGCGAATTCGTGGCAATAGTCTGCAGTGGGCGTTAACGCAACGGACTAAACTGGAACAGGGATATGACCTTATTGTTGCCACATCGATGGTCGATTTATCAGCCTTAAAAGGGATGGTTCCTAAACTTGCGGCCATTCCGAGCCTAGTTTACTTTCATGAGAACCAGTTCGCTTACCCAGTTCAGTTAAAAGAACGGCATAAACAGATCCGTATAGAGCCCATGATCGTGAATTTGTACAGCGCTGTATGTGCCAATAGTTTGGCATTTAACAGTGCCTATAATCGGGATAGTTTCTTGGAAGGCGTCAAAAACTTGCTACGCTGGTTGCCGGAGAAGTTGCCTCTTAGCCTTATTGATGATTTGTCCGAAAAATCTCACCTGTTGCCCGTGCCCATCAAGCTACTAGAGCCGGTTGCTGAGGTGCCCAATAGGTTACAAAGCCCCATACAACTAATTTGGAATCACCGTTGGGAATACGATAAGGGGCCCGATTTGTTGTACGCCAGTTTGGTGGAGTTACAGAATCGAGGTATAGCCTTTAAGTTACATTTGTTGGGGCAACAATTTCGCCAGCAACCCCAATCCTTAAAAGATATCCAAGTTGAATTTGCTTCGCAGTTGGGGCAAGTGGGGTATCTGGATAACCAGATGGAATACGAGTCCCTATTGCAGCAAGCGGATATGGTGTTATCTACTGCCGATCATGAGTTCCAAGGACTTGCTGTGAGCGAAGCCATACAATGTGGTTGTTTACCGGTATTACCTAATCGTCTGAGCTATCCAGGATTGGTTGGTGCTGATTTGTGTTATAAAGCTGCCGCTGATCTGCACTCGCAAGCAACAGCGCTGGTTGATCGGGTTGTCTATTGGCAAAGCCTTGATGCCGTAACGCTAAGACAAAAGTGGCAGGGGTTACCGGTCAGAGACTATCACTGGCAGCATCTGCGCAGCTCCTATGAGTCACTGATGCGCACCTGTGCCGGGTTTGAGTACCCCTAACTAGGGCCCTATGTTAGAATAGAGCCATTCTATTGAACGTTATAAATACTAAACCAGAATGACACGACCAAAGAAAAAATTGCCCTCTGTAGCTGGGCGCACATTTGATCCTATCGCCAAAAAGAAACCTGTTAAAGAAGGTTTTCATCCTGATAGTTACCGCACTCGAAAGCAAAAAGGTTTGGCGGTAAAAAAGAAACAAAGATCGGTATACCAAAAATTTGTTGAAGACGATCATGGCTAACCTCTGTGGTCAATAAGCAACCGTATTGTTGATAGAAAGCCATCTTTGTACACGCTCTTGCCCGCCAAAAAAACACTTTATTGCACTGCTCCTTGAAATCATGTCTCGCACCCCCATATTGGCATAGGTAACGGGTAATTACCCATCACTTAATTCAATATACCTGCACAATTGGAGTTTACTATTTCATGAGTAAGACAGCGCAAAAGGAAACCCTCGGTTTTCAAACAGAAGTAAAGCAACTTCTGCATTTGATGATTCACTCTTTGTATAGCAACAAGGAAATTTTTCTACGCGAACTGATTTCCAATGCTTCGGATGCCGCTGATAAGATGCGCTTTGCTGCCTTAGCGGATAGCAAATTATATGAAGGTGATGGTGAACTAGCGATCCACTTGAGTTTTGATGCTGACGCCAACACTTTGACTATCTCTGATAATGGTATTGGTATGAATCGCGAAGATGTTATTGAACATCTAGGTACAATTGCTAAGTCAGGCACGGCAGAATTTCTACAAAATCTAACAGGTGATCAACAAAAAGATTCCCAACTGATTGGTCAATTTGGGGTTGGTTTCTACTCTTCATTTATTGTCGCCAAAGAAGTCGAAGTATTAACCCGTAAAGCGGGTGCCCCTGCATCTGAGGGTATCGCTTGGCGTTCTGCCGGCGAAGGTGAATTTACTATTGAGCAAGTGGAATTACCGCAACGTGGCACGACTATTGTTTTGCATTTGAAAGACGATGAAAAAGAGTTTGCTGATGCTTTTCGTTTGCGTAGCCTAGTGCGTAAGTATTCTGACCATATTTCCATTCCAGTAATAATGGAAAAACAAACTTTTGGTGAAGAAGAAGCTCCAGCTGAACCAGAGGACGAAACCGTTAACGCGGCTACGGCCTTGTGGACCAAGTCTCGTAGTGAAGTTAAAGACGAAGAATACCAGGAGTTTTATAAACATATCTCACATGATTTCCAAGACGCAATGAATTGGACTCATAATAAGGTGGAAGGCAAGCTTGAGTATACAAGCTTATTGTATGTGCCAAGCAAAGCGCCTTTTGATATGTGGCAACGTGACGCCAATCGTGGCCTTAAGCTATATGTGCAGCGGGTCTTTATTATGGATGAGGCCGAGCAGTTCCTGCCTATGTACCTGCGCTTTATCAAGGGTGTAGTAGATTCTAACGATCTGTCTTTGAACGTATCACGTGAAATCTTACAAAAAGACCCGGTCATTGACTCTATGCGTGCAGCTCTAACCAAGCGAGTGTTAGATATGCTGGACAAAATGGCCAAAAAAGACGCTGAAAAATATGCTCAATTCTGGCAGGAATTTGGACAGGTGCTAAAGGAAGGCCCTGCCGAAGATATGGCCAATAAAGAAAAAATTGCTAAGCTGCTGCGCTTTGCTAGTAGTCATGACGATAAAGCCGATCAAACACACAGCTTGTCTGATTATGTTGCGCGTATGCAAGAAGGCCAAGAAAAAGTCTATTATGTGGTCGCTGACAACCATAATACTGCTAAGAATAGCCCTCATTTGGAAATCTTCAGGAAAAAAGGCATAGAAGTTTTATTGCTGTCTGATCGTGTGGATGAATGGCTAATGTCCCATATGATGGAGTTTGACGGTAAGGCATTGCAGGATGTAGCTAAAGGTAGTCTTGACCTTGGTGACATTGAAGATGAAGCTGACAAGGCCAGTCAAGCCGAGCAGGAAGAGCAATTTAAAGATTTGGTAGACCGAGTACAAGAGTTGCTTGCTGAGCAAATTGATAGTGTTCGTATTACTCAGCGTTTGACCGATTCGCCAGCTTGTTTGGTGGTTGCTGAACATGAGATGGGCGCTCAAATGCGACGTATCATGGAAGCGGCAGGTCAGGCTATCCCTGATACCAAGCCCACATTGGAATTAAACCCAACACACCCATTGGTTAGTAAACTAGATCAAGAATCTGACGAAGAGCGGTTTGCCGATCTTACTAAGGTCATCTTTGATCAGTCTTTGTTAGCCGAAGGTGGGCAACTGGTAGATCCTGCAGCTTATGTAAGTCGGTTGAACAAACTGTTATTAGAGTTGTCTGCATAATGGGTGAGAGTGTTAGATAATGCATAACCGTTAATTGGTATGCAAGAATAAAAAAGGGTCGTAATAACGGCCCTTTTTTTGTTTTACAAAGCTAAACTTTGCAATATAACTGATGCAAAGTATGGATAACTTGTGACGCTCGGCTATCGCCCAGTGAGTAGTAAATAGTTTGTGACTCTCGACGAGTTTTGACTAGACCGTCTTTGCGCAATACGGCCAAGTGCTGAGACAGCGCTGACTGACTTAATTGAACTTGTTCATTAAGATCAGAAACCGACAACTCATTGCCCTCTAAATGACAGAGAATTAGTAAACGGCTCTCGTTGGCAATTGCTTTGAGCATTTGTGCGGCCGACTGGGCGTTTGCCTTTACATCTGCAAGAGGCGATTCCATGGTTGGAGCTATGTCTGACATAATTAGAATCCTGGAAAATAAGTCCCTAAATAAGGGAATGCTTAATTGGCTTCCATATTACAACATTAAGCAAAATACGACAATAAATGTGATATCTGGTTATTAAGGCAAATCAATTTTAGCCCAAATAGGACAGTGATCTGAAGGCTTGTCCATGCCCCTGATCTGGTAATCAATTCCCGTTTTGTGGCATTGTTGCATGAGATTATCGGTTAGCAATATTTGATCTATGCGTAAACCACGTCTTGGTTCCCGGTCAAACCCTTTACTCCGGTAATCAAACCAACTGTAATCCGCGCCAGTTGGGTTAAGCTCCCGATAACTGTCTTTAAATCCAAAATCAAGCAAGCGTTGCATCCATTGCCTTTCTTCTGGCTGAAAACTAGTTTTACCTGACCGTAACCAGCGTTTTCGGTTGTCTTCACCAATGCCAATATCGATATCTGTAGCGGAGATGTTCATATCCCCCATAACAATGATATTGTCATCTGGGGTGTGCCGATCTATTAGCAGACTTTGCAGCCCAGCATAGAATTCTCGTTTAGCGGGAAATTTGGTGGCATGGTCAATACTTTCACCTTGGGGAAAATAGCCATTATAGGCGTGCAAATGGCGGCCATTATCCAACTTCAATTTGGCACCAACCAAGCGCTTTTGACTGTCTTGTGTGTCACCGGGTAAACCTTTATAGGCTTCGATAATGGGTAGCCTCGTCATAAGGGCAACGCCATAATGTCCTTTTTGGCCATGAGTGATAATTTCGTAGCCTAGGTCGGCTAGGTCTGCATGGGGAAACTCACTGTCTTGCACTTTGGTTTCTTGCAAGCCGATAATGGCCGGTTGGTAACTTTCTACAATGGCTTGCACTTGCTGTATTCGTGCACGAACACTATTGATATTAAATGAAATTATGTACACTCTTGGCTCCTTAGGAGGGGTATTGATGGTGTTAGCTAAGATTATCTTAGTAGGCAAAAACAGATAAATTAGGCCGCTTATGATTGAAAAAAAAGCGCCGTTTTGGTCATCAAAATGATACTATATTAACGAAGATCTGAACAATATTTAGTCCTGCGAAAGGTTGTTTTTCTGCAATTTCGTCTGGAACGTAATTGGTTGTTAACGTATGAGTGAAAAGATGGATTTTGATTTATTTGTGATTGGGGCTGGTTCAGGCGGTGTAAGAGCAGCACGACAAGCAGCAGCGCAAGGAGCCAAGGTGGCTGTTGCTGATGATAAAGCGTTAGGCGGTACCTGTGTCAACGTAGGCTGTGTGCCTAAAAAACTTTATACCTATGCCAGTCATTTTGGCCATGATTTTGTCGATGCCCAAGGTTTTGGTTGGAATATGGCTTCGCCTCAGTTTGATTGGCCTACTTTGGTGGCGGCTAAGAAACAAGAAATATTACGTCTTAATGGCATATATGGAAATATGCTGGATAATGCCAATGTCACTATAATTAAAGGCTTTGCGCGTATTATTGGGAAACAAACTGTTGAAGTCGATGGTTGCAAGTTTAGTGCGAAAAATATTCTTATCGCGACCGGGGGCAAACCATTTCGTCCTCATAATGATTGGACTGAGCACGTAGTTACGTCCGATGAGATTTTTGATTTAACCGAATTTCCACAACGGCTCTTGGTCGTTGGCGCGGGTTATATCGCTTTGGAGTTCGCCTGTATCTTTAAAGGTTTGGGTGCAAAGGTGGATGTATCCTATCGTGGCGACTCCGTATTGCGGGGTTTTGATCAGGATGTTCGTCAGTTCATGGATCATGAACTTCATAAACAAGGCATAGATGTCCATTACCAAACCAATGTTGATAATATTACAAAAACGGCCAACGGCTTGCTGGTGCGGTTAGATAATGGTTTTGAATATGAAGTTGATCAGGTGCTGTTAGCTTTGGGGCGTGAACCAAGAGTGAATCGGCTAGGTTTGGAACACTTAGACATTCAGACTAACCCAGATAAAACCATTAAAGTAAACGAGGTATTTGCTACCAGCGCAGAGGGTGTTTATGCACTTGGCGACGTTGTTGGTGGGCCTGAATTGACGCCCATTGCATTAGCTGAGGCTATGACTTTGGTCGATCACTTATTCGGCAATGATACACGCCGAATGGATTACACCAACATAGCCACCGCCGTATTTACACACCCCAATATAGGTACCATAGGCCTTACCGAGCTTGATGCTAGGCAAGAATATGCAAATATTGATGTATATCGTTCCGAATTTAAGCCAATGAAACATACACTTAGTGGCAGTGCTGAGCGTAGTTTAATGAAATTAATTGTCGATTGTGACAGTGACCGTGTTGTGGGCATTCATATTATTGGAGAGGGGGCAGGTGAGATCCTGCAAGGCTTCGCTGTGGCCATGAGATGCGGTGCGACCAAGTCCCAATTCGATCAAACCATCGGCATACATCCTACTGCCGCAGAAGAGTTGGTCACTATGCGCACCCCGTATACTAGGGTGTGACTTTGTTCATCACCTATTCGGGTCCACTTATCCACTCACGGTGCTTTGTATCGGCCATATAGCAGGCTTGTAGCTTGACCATTGGAGCTTTGCCTGTTTAGTACCTGGTCTGCTAGTCATGGCGTAGGTGGTCTTTAATGGCGATAGGTGATTTAAAAAACCAGACAACTAGGTACGAAGAGGCAATGAAGGTAACGATGGCCGTGGCCTGAATAAGCATCGCTGCAGACTCACTTATTAACTCCGTAGAAAACGCCAGGGTGGCTAAAAGGATAGAAAACTCACTAGTTTGACCCAAGCGAAAGCCAACCTCCCAACGTGTATTTTGCTGTCGGCATAAGGGTTTTACTAGCCAACCGAAGACGGCGGGCTTGATAATCATAACCATGCCACTCATAAGCAAAGCGGGTAACCAAATGTCAGCTACTAACTGGGTATTAAATCCGGCGCCAATAGAGAAAAAGAACAGTACTAAAAAAAAGTCGCGTATAGGCTTTAAATTGATCGCTATATATTGACTGATAGGGCTAGATGCCAAGCTAACGCCACCTATAAAGGCACCAATTTCAGCGGACAAACCGGCCACATCGGCGGTTTCTGCGCAAGCTAGACACCAGCCAATAGCAAGTAAAAAAATGTACTCATGAAATCGATCAAAGCGAGCGATTAACGGCAGTATCACCCAGCGCACAAATGCTAAACTTGCAGCCACCAGTATTGGTAGGGCGACTAGGCTGTAAGCAATAGCACCGGGCCCTCGACTGGTATCAGAGCTGGCTGTGACTGTTATTAACAAAACAATGGCAATTAGATCCTGTAGCAACAATAAACCAACAACCAATTCACCCGTTTGCTTGTGATGTAATACGGTGGTGGGAAGCAGTTTAATACCAATAATGGTACTTGAGAACATGGTGGCGCCACCAATGATTAGACTATCAATATGGCTAAATCCGAATAGCCATGCACACGCGTAACCGGTCGTAGCGAATATAAACGAACTCGCGATAGCAACCCAGGAGCCCTTTCTTAACATACTCAACAGATGAGTAGGCTGCATATCTAGGCCGATTAAGAACAAGAGGAACATAATGCCTATATGGGATACATCTTCCAACAAGGCGGTGTCTCCCACCCAAGCAAATCCATAGGGGCCTAATAACCCACCCAACAAAATGTAGGCGATTAATATAGGTTGTCTAAAATAAAGAGACAAGGTCGCCAGTATGCTGGCTCCCGCAAAGATGAGAAAAAAAGAGAAGACAACGGAGTCGCCACTCATAAAATATACACCTATCTAGTTCATACTTGTCGACACTGGCCATGTCTACAAAAAAATATTAGAGTTCTTTATGCCCCGTTGGGCTGTACTTAAGTCCAGCGTGCCAATACCAATAACCCCACAAGCCCAGGCCAAGACTCAACCGATAAATGACCTGCAACCACCAGATGGTCATATAACCATACATTGGCACTAGCCATGCGGTAATGGGCAATAATATTGCCCACTGTGCCAGAATGTTAATGATAGCAACATTTCTCGCCGCTTGGGTTGCAATTAAACTGCGTGATGCTATTTGTATAAAACTGTCAAAAACTAAAGCAAAAGCATAGACCGGTAGGGCGAGGTTAGCGAGCTTAATAATCTCTCGATTTACCAACATAAGAGGCAGTATGTAATCCAGCATCAAGACGATAATAAGCAAGCTTAATAGGCCAGAGCCAATACTGGATTGTAATGCCAGCTTACTCCACTTCCAAGCGTAATCGGGTCGTTGTGCTTGGGCGACTAAACTTGATGTTGCTTGAGCTAGCCCCATGAGCGGTAATAGAATCACTAGGCCAATATTGAGAACCGTAAAGCTGGCCGCCAATGCGGTGGCACCAAGCTTACTAATAATCCACAACAATACGGCTAGATGCAGGGCAAACGCCAATTGTTGTATGGCACCGGGTAACGCCATACGAATCATGCTAAACCAGTAGGATAGGGTGCTGGGAATAATACGCATGTTATGCCAAAACAATCCTCTAGGTAAGGTGTATAGTTGTAAAGCGAAACCCAAATAGATACTAATTGTGGTGCCTAATCCAGCACCAGCAGCGCCCATAGCTTCAATCGGGCCCAACCCATAAATAAGTGAGTAACTAATGGGTATGTTGCTAATATGGGTAATAACAAGTAAACGTGAATAATGCCATGCTTTGTGCTGGCTGGCCCAATAGCCCCTTATGGCTAGGCTTAGGGCTATTCCAGGTATCGACATTAGGCGCCAATCGAAATAGGTTTGGGCAATGCCAGACATGCGGTCATCTACCACATACAAGGCAATGGCATGGTGAGAGAAAGAATGGCCTAATGTGGTAAGTAAAATGCCCAATAAGGCACTTAAAGACACACCAGCCATCAACCAATGATTATACTGAGGGTGATCTTTGTAACGTGACATGGCACTTTGCATGCCAATAGCAAATCCTACAGGTATAGCAATCAATATAAATGCCAAATAACTCCCAATGCTGACACTAGCGAGCGCTAATCCACCCAGATTGCCTACCAATGCCGTGTCGACCATGTTGATAATGGCTTGCGATGCCATAGCCCCGCTCAAGGGTATGGCCAGCCACATAAGTCCAATCAAATTCGGTTTCAATATCGGAGAAGACATGGGTTATGCCAACAACTAAATGGAAAAAAAGTGAGCACATTATACCTGTTCACTTGTGGGCTTTCATGGTATTCGCTCAAAAGCTCATGATTTGTTGTTATAATAATACCCAAGTAAAACACTAAGGTATATAATGTAGTTCTACAAGGTATACAACTAGTTTTCAGTAAGATATACATCATTATATTGAGTTTAGAGTTTGAGGTAGTTATGCAATATGTGAATATCACACCCAGTGCCGAAGAATACCTATCTGGCCTGCTAGAGAAACAGAATGTAGATGGTATTGCAGTACGCATATTCGTCGCCGATCCAGGTACTCCCAATGCTGAAACTTGCCTGGCCTACTGCAAACCTGATGAGGTTAAGATCACGGACGAATTTGCTGATCTCGATTCTTTTCGGTTGTATGTAGAACCAAATAGTGTGCCTTATTTAGAGGAGGCCATGATCGATTATAGTTCAGACCGCATGGGTGGCCAATTGACCATCAAGGCGCCTAACGCGAAGATGCCTAAGGTAGACGATGACAGCCCTATCGATGCACAAATAAACTACTATTTGTATACCGAGGTGAACCCAGGCTTGGCATCCCACGGTGGTGTAGTAAACCTTGTTGGTGTGATTGATGAGGCGGATAAAAAGATTGCTATTTTGCAGTTTGGTGGCGGTTGTCAAGGCTGCAGTGCCGTCGACATGACCTTAAAAGATGGGGTAGAAAAAATCCTTATAGAAAAGGTCCCAGGGCTCCACGCCGTGCGGGACGAAACAGATCACAGTGTACGTGAAAATGCTTACATGTAGTTTTTTCTAATGGTGCTGAAATCAGGTTGTGATAGGGTGACTTGAAGGCAAGTCACCCTGCAAAACGATACTGGTCCGTCAGTCCTGTGGCTAGCGGCGCTGGCGGTTGGGTAGTACCGGTTTTAACTTTGCGGCCATATCACCCAGTATTTTGGCCGTGGTATCCCAATCGATGCAGGAATCCGTAACCGATACACCATACTTCAGATCAGCTAAATCTGCCGGTATCTTTTGATTGCCCCAATGTAGATTACTTTCTATCATCAAAGACATGATTGAGTTGTTGCCTTCGGCAATTTGCTGAGTTACGTTATCTAAAACCAAAGGTTGTAAGGCTGGGTCTTTATTGGAATTAGCATGGCTGCAATCAATCATAATGTTGTTCTTCAGACCTTGCTTGGTTAAATCCTGTTCACATAAGGCAACGTTGACTGAGTCATAGTTCGGCTTATTATCCCCACCTCGTAGCACCACATGACCATACTGGTTGCCGCACGTGCGCGTTATTGACACTTGCCCCTGGGGATTCATGCCAAGGAATGAGTGGGGTGCAGCAACCGACTCCAGAGCGTTCACCGCCACGGTTAAACCACCATCAGTGCCGTTCTTAAAGCCTACTGGACATGACAAGCCACTGGACATTTCTCGATGGGTTTGGGACTCCGTGGTGCGGGCGCCAATAGCGGCCCATGTCCATAGATCAGAATGGTATTGTGGTGAAATAGGGTCCAGAGCCTCTGTCGCCAAAGGCAGGCCCATTGCCGCCAGCTCTAACATAAGCTCTCGACCAACAGTTAACCCTGTTTCCATGTCAAAGGTGTCATTCATATGTGGATCATTGATCAACCCTTTCCAGCCCACTGTAGTGCGGGGCTTTTCGAAGTAGACACGCATAACAATATACAAAGAGTCCTGCAGTTCAGTCGCCAGTTTCGCTAGTCGCTGTCCATACTCAAGAGCCGCTTTGGGATCGTGAATAGAGCAGGGGCCGACGACCACAAAAATCCGGTTGTCGGTGCCATCGAGTATGTTTTCTATTACCTTACGCGACTGCATAACTGATTGGGTGATAGCATTGCTGGCAGGCAACTTGGCTTTCAGATCTTCAGGGGTAGTAAGGACCGTTTGGTTTTCTATATTTAAATCTTCGACGCGTTGATCGATCATGGTGGTTCTCTAAACTAATAATGACGCTATAATAAAGCGTAATGTTTTACCATAATTTCTTCTGGGTCTCCATAATTTCCCATAAAACCATAGTTGTATGCGGTTTATTCATGGTAAATTATGGAATAACCTTATAACTAGTTCTGTTAAGTGAATTGTTTTATGACATCTTTTGCACGTGCTATATGGCTGACTACAAGCTTGGTTTTTAGCCTGTTCACCTCACAATTTGGCTTAGCTGATAATATCTTCAGCCAACCTTCCAACCAGCATCCATTGCCACCTGAGCAAGCTTTTACTTTCGATAGTCAGCAAGTGCAAGACAAGTTGGCATTAGTTTGGAATATCACCGACGAATATTATCTGTATAGAGACAAGCTTAGTCTTCATATTAACGGCAATGATGTAACGTCGACCGTGGCGATGCCAGAAGCAATACAAAAACAAGATCCAATATTTGGTAGCACTAATGTCTATTATGGGCAATTGGCCATTATGGTTGATTTACCCACACTTGCTAAGAATAGCGATCTAACGGTTAGCTATCAAGGCTGCTGGGAAGGGGGCGTTTGCTACCCTCCCCAAGAACAACAAATAGCTTTACAAAGCGTTGTCGCCACATCTTCACTGGCCAACAATTCCTTTTTGGTAGACGGAACAGAAGCACCTTCAGCCGATAGCCGTGTTAGTAAAAGCAGCGGGGGTGTCACAGGTACGAACGCCAGTTGGTTTACCCAGCAATTAACTAATACCGGTATCGGTACCTTGATCTTGACGTTCTTCTTAGCCGGCTTAGGTCTTGCACTCACTCCTTGTGTTCTCCCAATGGTGCCTATCTTATCTAATTTGATAGTTGGCATGAGTCCAAAGCCTGGCCCTTATAAGAGTTTTTTATTGTCACTTACCTATGTTTTCGCTATGGCTATTACCTATAGCTTGGCAGGCATTGTTGCCGGATTGAGTGGTGCTAACCTGCAAGCGGGACTGCAGCATCCTGTTATTATCGCGCTAATGGTGTTGTTATTCGTAGTATTTGCTGCAGCCATGTTTGACTGGATTACTGTGCAAATGCCAAAGGCCTTGCAGGATCAACTCAATCGCGTTAGCCAGCGACAATCTAGCGGTCATTTTTTGGGTGTTGCCGTTATGGGAGTGGTGTCAGCCTTGATTGTTGGCCCCTGTGTTGCAGCGCCACTAGCCGGTGCATTGCTTTATATAAGTCAAACTGGGGACCCCTATACAGGTGGCTTAGCACTACTGGCTTTGGGTTTGGGTATGGGTTTGCCGGTATTGGCTGTTGGTACTTCAGCAGGCAAACTGATCCCCCATGCTGGTGCCTGGATGAATCGCGTTAAGTACGGCTTTGGTTTTTTGATGTTGTATATGGCCGTATGGATGCTTGATCGAATTATGCCAGCGGCGACGGTTCCGCTAGTCTTATTGATAACCCTAATATGGACTTTGCTATTATGGCAAGCTTATCGCTGGCAACCGCCCGTTCAGAGCGTTCTTGGCCGTTCGATAGCGTATTTGATAGCGCTGTTAATGACCGGCTATAGCATGGCTTTGCTGACCTCTATACTTGCTGGTCAACCAAGCCTAATTAGGCCATTACAAATGATGGTATCAAGCAATACACAGATACCCTCAACTCAGGTAATGTCGGCTACTAGAATACAGGCACAGCAGGTGCCCAACTTGTTAAGCCAAGCCCAACAATTTAACAAGCCCGTTGTTATTGATATTTATGCTGATTGGTGCGTGTCATGCAAAGAATTAGATAGCTTTGTTTTTCCTGATGCACAAGTGCAATCGGCTTTGCAGGAGTATGTATTTCTCAAAGTAGATGTTACAGCTAACGATGAAACAGACAAAAACTTGCTGGCACAATACAATTTGGTCGGCCCACCAGCGCTATTGTTTATTGATCGGGCTGGAACTTGGTTATCCAGCAGGACCATTATTGGCGTTCCCACGCCCGATAGTTTGGCTCACGATCTGGGTGAAATCGCGAGTAATTAATTTGGGTATAAGCCATATTCTTTTTTTGAATATCTGTTATTATTTATATAACTAGATACATTTTCCAGGTGATTTATGAAATTACAGCAGTTGAAGTATATATGTGAGGTTGCTAAACATGACCTCAATGTGTCGGCCACGGCTCAGAGTCTGTTCACTTCCCAACCTGGAATCAGCAAACAAGTCCGCTTGCTAGAGGATGAGCTAGGTGTAGAAATATTTTCCCGCAGCGGTAAACACTTAACCCATGTTACACCAGCTGGCAAAGTGATTTTGCAAGCAGCTGGTGAAATTCTGCTCAAGGTTGATGGTATAAAACGCACGGCCCAAGAGTTTTGTGACGAACGAAAGGGTAACCTCTCGATTGCCACAACACACACTCAGGCTCGTTATGCACTCCCCAAGGTGATTAATTCCTTTATCCGCAAATACCCTGATGTGTCTCTGCAGATGCAGCAAGGCACACCCAAACAGATTGCCCAGCAGGCGGCCAATGGAGAAGTCGATTTTGCTATAGCAACAGAGGCTATGGAGCATTTTAATGACTTAGTAATGATGCCCTGTTTTCACTGGAATCGAAGTATAGTTGTTCCTAAAGGGCACCCCTTGGCTAAGGTAACCGATTTGACTTTGGAGGATGTTGCACGTTATTCAATAGTAACTTATACATTTGGCTTTACGGGCCGCTCGAAGTTAGATGAAGCCTTTAAAGAAGCCCGGCTGGAGCCTAGGGTTGTATTTACAGCTGTAGACTCTGATGTGATTAAGGCCTATGTGCGTCTAGGCCTGGGCATCGGTATTATCGCTTCTATGGCTTTTGAGGAAGAAATTGATACTGACCTAATACGACTAGATGCCAGTCATTTATTTAGGCATAGTACCACCAATATTGGTTTTCGACGTGGCACTTTGTTGCGTGGTTTTATGTATGACTTTATTGAAAGTTTCTCGCCTAATCTCACGCGAGAACGTGTCGACTCTGCTATGGGGACTAGCAATTCACAAGAGCTGGTTGAACTATTTGCCGACGAACAGTTGCCAGTTAGATAAACCACAACGCGGGTTATAAGCCTGTGCTTGTGATCGAATAATCGGGGCGCTCAGGCCTATTTCTATGCGCAGTCTTCTTCTAACCCATTAAGCAGGTTGTTTACCTTATCAAAGGTTTCTTGGTATTCAGCTTGCCAGTTAGAGTCTGCAACTAGGCCACCACCGGCCCAACAGTATATATCGCCCTTTGCATCAGCGGCTTTGTTTGTTACCAGCGTGCGAATCAAAATATTGGTGTCCATGGCGCCATGACAACTGATGTAACCGATGGAACCAGTATAAGCATTACGTCGGTGGGGCTCTAGCTCTTCAATTATCTCCATGGCCCGAATTTTCGGAGCGCCAGTAATGGAGCCACCAGGGAAGGCACCACGGAGTAAACGCAAAATATGATCTTTGCTAGCCAAATGGCCAGTTACCGTTGTCACCATATGGTGTACGTTACTGTAACTTTCAATGGCAAATAACTCAGGCACATCGACACTATTTGGCAGGCATTGCTTGCTAATATCATTACGCAGCAAATCTACTATCATCAGATTTTCTGCTCGATCCTTAGCACTGTTATACAATTCATCTCGTAGCGCCAAGTCGCTCTCTGTGTTGGTGCCTCTAGGCCGAGTGCCCTTAATAGGTTTAGTTTCAACACGCAGGTTTTTTACTTCCAAGAAGCGTTCAGGGGAGAGACTAAGTACTACCCCAGCATCGGTCTCCATATAGGCACTAAAGGGTGTGGGCGCACGTTTTCGCAAATTCTTGTATGCATGCCAGGGGTGGCCTTGGTATTGGCTTTGAAAACGTTGTGCTAGACAGACCTGATAACAATCTCCAGCATGAATATAGTCGATAACGCGTGCAAATTTTTGAGCATACTCTCGAGCGGTCATATTGCTGGTGAATTTGCGCAATAAAGAAAAATTCTGATCTTCTACAACCTGCGAATCAGTTGCTAGAAGCCGCGCTAGCAGTTTGTCATTGTAATGCTCGGGTAAATGACTAACAAACCAACTTTGTTGTGTTTCGTGATCGGATATAACGGCCCATGGGTATATGCCAACCCATAAATCAGCCAAAGCAATATCTTCAATAGCCACACTCGGTAAGTGCTCGAGCTCACGGCCATAATCGTAGCCAAATAAACCGGCAGCACCGCCATAAAATGGCAGTTGTTCTTCACCTTCATTTATCGTTTCAAAATTAGCCAGTTGTTCGGCAATGACATCAAAAGCATTTTTAGAGCACGCTGTGAAACCCTGTCCTGTATCTAGTTGACACTGGCCTTTGCCAACCTTAATCACAGCCTGTGGGTTTGCCATCATTATGTCGTAACGGCCGAAATGACTGGCGGGTTGATTTGAGTCCAACAGCAAGGGCCAGGTCAGGCATCGAATGGCTTCGAAATAGTGACTGGCATCAGTGTAATAGGGCAAAGCGGTTATTTGCACGACAAAATACGAAACAGGTAGAGGAAAGCGCATTTTACTCTTTCACTTATCAGGTTGATAGGTTAAAGGAGGCCTTTTATTAGTCAGTGGCGACAAAGAACTCCATGCCCAAGGTGAAAGCCCAGAGGAAATACAGAAAGCGAGATCTGTAAATAAAGCAAAATACCTTATCCTTTGGTCTATTGTTGACAATATTGATGGTATATAGGGTTTGACACCGGTTATATTGGCAAATACAATAGTGATTACGCTTAAATTGTTGACAATATTATGACTCAACCCACTATAAGTTTAGCTAATCGTGTATGTGAAATTATCGTTCAGGATATCGTTACCGGTACACTTCCTCAGGGCAGTAAACTAAATGAGCCTGAATTAGCACGTACTCATGGCATTAGCCGTGGCCCCTTGCGAGAGGCTATGAGCCGTTTGGAAGCTATGCGACTTATCAAGCGTATACCCAATGTTGGCGCTAGTGTAGTCAGCTTATCCTATGATGAGTTGTTAGAAATATATCAGATCCGAGAAGCTCTTGAGGGGTTAGCAGCGCGTTTGGCGGCACAAAACATGTCAGCCACAGAAACACAAGAATTGCGCCTACTTTTGGGTGCTCATGAAAAGCACATTAAACAGACTCAAGGGCAGTCTTACTTTCAGCAAGAAGGTGATGTGGACTTCCATTACCGAATAGTTCAGGGCAGTAAGAACCAACGTTTAATCAATATCTTAGGTGATGAGCTTTATAACTTAGTACGTATGTACCGTTATCAATTTAGCTTGTCGTCTAATCGGCCACAACAGGCCCTAAAAGAGCACAATCAAATTTGTGCTGCTATCGAAGAAGGGGATGCAGAACTAGCCGAATGGTTAATGCGTCGCCACATTGGCAATGCGCGTCGAAACATCATGCAACACATGCAGGCCGATGCCACCCCCGCTGAAGACCTCTAAACGGCTGATCCCGTTGCCGTCTGAAGCCTCAAGGAGAATTATATGAGCAAAATGAGTCCTGGCGCTAAGTTTCGCGCAGCCCTTAAAAACAACGATCCATTACAGATTGTCGGTACCATAAACGCCTATGCCGCCATGATGGCTGAGCGTGTTGGCCACCAAGCGATCTATATTTCCGGTGGTGGTTGTGCCAACGCCTCCTATGGCTTGCCAGATTTAGGGATGACGAGTTTAGACGATGTCGTGGAAGATGCTCGTCGAATCACGGCTGCCAGCTCGCTGCCTTTATTGGTTGACATCGATACGGGTTGGGGGGGAGCATTTAACATCGCCCGTACGGTTAAGAAGATGGAGAATGCTGGCGTTGCTGCTGTGCACATCGAAGATCAGGTAGCACAAAAGCGTTGCGGTCATCGCCCAAACAAAGAAATAGTTTCTACCCAAGAAATGGTGGATCGTGTTAAAGCTGCCGCAGATGCTCGAGCTGATGCAGATTTTTTTATCATGGCACGCACCGACGCCTTCCAAAAGGATGGATTGCAAGCCGCTATAGACCGCTCTATGGCTTGTATCGAAGCTGGGGCAGATGGCATCTTTGCTGAAGCGGTACATGAGTTATCAGACTATGATGCATTTGGTAAGGCAGTAACGGTGCCATTGTTAGCCAATATAACTGAATTTGGCGCTACGCCTTTGTATAACAAGACGGAATTGGCAGCCAATGGTGTTGATATGGTGCTATATCCGCTGAGCGCCTTTCGGGCTATGAATAAGGCAGCCCTCAATGTATATCAACACTTGCTGGATGACGGTGATCAAAAGGCCGTCATTGATACCATGCAGACTCGCATGGAACTCTATGATTTCTTGAATTATCACGCCTTTGAAGAAAAGCTAGATCAACTTTTTTCCGAAGGTAAAAATTTATAATCTGTTCTATTACTTAGAACATATTTGCAACGAGTTAAAGGACACTATTATGGCGAAGAAAGAATTATCAGGAGCTGGCCTACGGGGTCAGTCTGCTGGCACAACAGCACTATGTACCGTTGGTCAAACCGGAGCCGGTTTAACCTATCGTGGTTATGATATGAGTGAACTAGCTGAGAAGGCAAGCTTTGAGGAAGTGGCGCATTTACTGCTTAAAGGCCATTTGCCAACGCAGGCTGAATTGAATGCTTACATATCCAAGCTTAAAAATCTGCGGAGTCTACCAGCAGCACTGAAAACCGTGTTAGAACAGATTCCTGCCGATGCTCACCCAATGGATGTGATGCGCACGGGTTGTTCCATGTTAGGCAATTTGGAAACCGAGCATGATTTTTCTCAACAGCAAGATGCGACAGATCGTCTACTTGCTTTATTCCCAGCGATCATTTGCTATTGGTATCGCTTCAGTCACGATGGTGTGCGTATTGATACACAATTGGATGATGATGGTATTGGCTCATACTTCTTGCATATGTTACATGACCGCCCGCCTGCCGAATTGCATGCTCGGGTAATGAATGCGTCATTAATTTTATACGCTGAGCACGAATTTAATGCTTCAACATTTACTGCTCGTGTTTGTGCATCGACCTTGTCAGACATGCATTCTTGTATCACCGGTGCTATTGGTTCTTTGCGTGGACCATTGCACGGTGGTGCCAATGAGGCGGCAATGGATATGATTGAGCAGTGGCAAACGCCAGATGAAGCCGAAGAGGCTATCATGGGAATGTTAGCTCGAAAAGATAAGATTATGGGTTTTGGGCACGCTATCTACCGTGAATCTGATCCCCGTAATGCGATCATTAAGGGTTGGTCACAAAAATTGGCAGCGGCTATTGGTGATCATCATCTTTATCCTGTTTCAGAACGTGTCGAAGCCGTCATGTGGCGTGAGAAAAAGTTGTTTTGTAATGCTGATTTTTTCCATGCTTCTGCCTATAACTTCATGGGTATTCCCACCAAGTTGTTTACCCCCATATTTGTAATGTCCCGCTTAACAGGTTGGGCCGCTCATGTGATGGAACAACGTGATAACAACCGTATTATTCGTCCTTCGGCTGATTATGTTGGCCCTGAGAAATCCACTTGGGTGGCTATCGCAGATCGCGGTTAATTAATACCAATTAATGGCGACTACAGGCAAGCTGGGTCGCCGTTATTGTTTATGGATTAGATACAATGAATACACAATTTCGTAAGTCCTTGCCCGGTCATAATTTGGATTTCTTCGATACGCAAGCTGCAGTTGATGCTATTGCATCAGGTGCCTACGCTAAACTACCTTACACTTCGAAGGTGTTAGCCGAACAACTGGTACGCCGCTGCGATCCAGCTGCTTTGAATGATTCTTTAAGTCAACTTATTGAGCGCAAGCGGGACCTTGATTTTCCTTGGTACCCAGCACGTGTGGTATGTCATGACATCCTCGGCCAGACCGCGTTGGTTGACTTAGCTGGCCTTCGTGATGCTATTGCTAAGCAAGGTGGTGACCCGGCAAAAGTCAATCCAGTTGTGCCAACACAATTAATCGTTGACCATTCCTTGGCTGTTGAGCACGGTGGTGCCGACCCAAAAGCCTTTACTAAAAATCGCGCCATTGAAGATCGTCGAAATGAAGACCGTTTCCACTTCATCGAATGGACAAAAACCTCCTTTGAAAATGTTGATGTGATTCCGGCTGGCAATGGGATCATGCATCAGATCAATCTGGAGAAGATGTCACCTGTGGTACAAGCCCGTGACGGAGTCGCTTACCCTGATACTTGTGTTGGTACTGACTCGCATACTCCTCATGTTGATGCTTTAGGTGTTATCGCAATTGGTGTGGGTGGTTTAGAAGCCGAAAACGTCATGCTGGGACGAGCATCTATGATGCGCCTACCAGACATCATCGGTGTGAAGCTCGTTGGTCAACGTCAACCGGGTATCACTGCTACCGATATTGTTTTGGCTATCACTGAATTTTTGCGAGAACAGCGTGTTGTTTCGGCCTACTTGGAGTTTTTTGGCCCTGGTGCTGGACATCTAACCATTGGTGATCGTGCGACTATTTCAAACATGACGCCTGAATTTGGGGCCTCAGCTGGTATGTTTTATATTGATGAGCAGACCATTGACTATTTGAAGCTCACCGGCCGTGAACCACAACAGGTACAATTGGTTGAAGACTATGCCAAACAAATGGGTTTGTGGGCCAACGACATGGTTGCAGCCGAGTATGAACGGGTTTTGGAGTTTGACCTCTCAAGTGTCGTTCGCAATATGGCAGGGCCATCAAATCCTCACCGCCGCTTGCCTACCTCGGCCTTGACCGAGCGTGGCATTGCTGTTGATTTGCCGAAGGCACAAGCCGAAGAGGCGGCAGGTAAAATACCCGATGGGGCCGTAATCATTGCTGCCATCACGTCTTGTACCAATACTAGTAATCCACGTAATCTCGTGGCCGCCGGCCTGTTAGCAAAACGCGCTAATGAGTTAGGCCTGATTCGTAAACCTTGGGTTAAATCTTCCTTTGCTCCGGGTTCAAAAGTGGCCAAATTGTATCTGCAAGAAGCCGGCTTGTTAAGCGAACTGGAACAACTGGGTTTTGGCATAGTTGCATATGCTTGCACAACTTGTAACGGCATGAGTGGTGCCCTGGACCCTGAAATTCAACAGGAAATCATTGACCGCGATCTATATTCAACGGCGGTTCTTTCTGGCAATAGAAACTTTGATGGACGCATACACCCTTACGCTAAACAAGCCTTTCTAGCGTCACCACCATTGGTTATTGCTTACGCCATTGCGGGTACCATGCGCTTTGATATTGAACAGGATGTATTGGGCCAGGATCAACATGGCAACGACATTCGTCTTATGGACGTATGGCCAAGTGATGAAGAAATCGACGCCATAGTAAGCCGTTGTGTAAAACCAGAACAATTTAGTGAAGTGTATATACCCATGTTCGATTTAGGGCATTCAGAAAAGGCCAAAAGCCCACTTTATGACTGGCGTGAACAGAGCACTTATATTCGTTGCCCTCCATACTGGGAGGGTGCCTTAGCTGGAGAGTGCAGTATGCAAGGTATGCGCCCATTGGCGGTACTTGGGGACAATATTACTACTGATCACTTATCGCCGTCTAATGCCATCTTGGCATCTAGTGCAGCAGGTGAGTATTTGGCTAAGATGGGCCTACCAGAAGAAGATTTTAACTCCTATGCCACCCACCGTGGTGACCACTTGACTGCGCAACGGGCTACCTTTGCTAACCCAAAATTGTTGAATGAAATGTGCCGTGATGAAGCGGGTGAGATCATTCAGGGGTCATTAGCGCGAATTGAGCCTGAAGGTTATCAAACCCGTATGTGGGAAGCTATTGAAACCTATATGCAGCGCAAACAGCCTTTGATTATTGTAGCCGGAGCGGACTATGGTCAGGGCTCCTCTCGGGATTGGGCAGCAAAAGGTGTTCGCTTAGCTGGCGTTGAAGTCATTGTAGCGGAAGGTTTTGAAAGAATACACCGGACAAACTTGGTTGGTATGGGGGTGTTGCCGTTGCAGTTTAAACACGGTGAAACCCGTATAACGTATGGCATTGATGGTACCGAGACCTTTGATGTAGAGGGTGATATTAACCCTCGCACTAATCTTACTTTAATCATTAATCGTGCCAACGGCGAGCGTGTAACCGTGCCTGTAACCTGTCGCTTGGACACGGCCGAAGAGGTATCCGTATATGGGGCAGGTGGCGTATTACAGCGATTTGCTCAGGACTTCTTGGCTGGCAACAACTAAGGGCTTAGAAAAAGGAATTACCTATGACATTTGTACCTCAAGTAAAAATACCTGCAACCTACATGCGTGGCGGCACCAGTAAAGGTATGTTCTTTAATTTAACTGATCTGCCGAAATCTTGTCAGGTACCTGGTGCTGCCCGTGATGCTTTGCTGTTGCGTGTCATAGGTAGTCCAGACCCTTATGGCAAGCAAACTGACGGTATGGGAGGTGCGACATCCAGTACGAGCAAAACGGTTATATTGTCTAAATCGAGCCAATCCGATCATGATGTAGACTACCTGTTTGGTCAGGTTGCCATTGATCGGGCTTTTGTGGACTGGAGTGGCAACTGTGGCAATCTTACTGCAGCTGTAGGGGCTTTTGCCATAAGCTGTGGCTTGGTTGATACATCGCGCGTACCTGACAATGGCCTCGCTACAGTGCGTATATGGCAGGCCAATATCAACAAAACCATTGTTGCCCACGTTCCCATGGCCCGAGGTGAGGTACAGGAGACGGGCGACTTTGACCTTGATGGTGTCACCTTTCCCGCAGCGGAAGTTCAGGTGGAGTTTCACGATCCATCTGACGGTGAGGGATCCATGTTTCCTACGGGCAATCTGGTCGATGATTTGGCCGTGCCAGATGTTGGCACTTTTAAGGCCACCATGATCAATGCGGGCATTCCGACCATTTTCCTTAATGCGCAAGAAATAGGCTATACCGGTACTGAGTTACAAGAAGCCATTAATGGTGATGATGCCGCTTTACAACGTTTTGAAACTATCCGCGCCCACGGCGCTATTAAAATGGGGTTGATTGAAGATGTCTCTGAAGCCGTCAATCGCCAACACACCCCTAAGGTGGCTTTTGTAGCACCGGCAACGCCATACACGTCTTCCAGTGGTAAACAAGTTTCCACTGACGATATAGACCTGTGTGTTCGTGCTTTGTCCATGGGTAAGTTGCACCATGCCATGATGGGAACAGCCGCCGTTGCCATTGCTACGGCGGGAGCCATACCGGGGACTCTGGTCAATATGGCAGCCGGTGGTGGTGAGCGCAGTCATGTTCGTTTCGGTCACCCTTCAGGCACTTTGAATGTGGGTGCAGAAGCGAATCAACAAGGTGGTCAGTGGGTTGCCAAGAAGGCTGTTATGAGTCGCAGTGCTAGAGTTCTAATGGAAGGTTGGGCAAGAGTGCCAGGTGATAGTTTTTAGAGACAATAGGTATCACGACCATTATCGTTTTTCAATTAAGGCCAGATCCCTTGGGGTCTGACCTTACAATCGTTTATAATTTCTATCATGAACGATGCTCAAGTATTTTCTCTCACGCTTACTGTGCCACAAAAAGCCATAGATGCTCTGCAATCCGTATGTCCTTTAAGCCGCGGTGCGATTAAAGAAGCCATGCAAAAGGGGGCTGTCTGGTTTCAACGTGGTAAACAGACCCAACGTATTCGCCGCCAAGACCGTCTGTTAAAGACCAAGGATGAAGTGTTTTTTTACTACAATCCGGCATTATTAGCACAATTATGTCCAGCGGCTGAGTTGATTGCTGATGAAGGCGCGTTCAGTGTTTGGTATAAACCCAGTGGCATGCTTAGTCAGGGCTCTCGTTGGGGTGACCACTGTACGATTAACCGCTGGGCAGAAATTCATTTGCAACCCCAGCGTCCGGCTTTTATCGTTAACCGCTTGGATCGCGCTGCACAAGGTTTGATGATTATCGCCCATAGTAAGCAAATGGCAAGGGAGTTGAGTCGTATGTTTGCGCAACGTCGTATACATAAAGCTTATATTGCTAAGGTTGAAGGGCATATCAGTGAGGCCACTATTTGTACTTCACCCGTTGCTGGAAAAGACGCAAGTAGTTCGGTCATCCCTCTACAGTCAAGCACTAAGAAAAGTTTAGTAAAAGTGATTATTGAAACTGGTCGAAAACACCAAATCCGTATACATCTCAATACCTTAGGCCATCCTATTATCGGTGATAGGCAACGCCACCCAGGCCCACACATGGAGGATTTGGCCTTGGTGTGCAGTGAGCTAACATGGACCGACGATCAGGCACATGATTGGTGTTTTAACCTGCCAGCAAAGTATTTGCCAAATATATAGGTTTGATAAATAACGGGCATAAACTGTTATACCTACCACTAGCGCAGAGCTTATTCTACACTGCTGCTAATCGAACGAGCTTATTGAGATTGTTACCATGAGAGACCTTTTACCTGAACTGTGTGACCAGTTTTCCGAACAAGTGCGTGTTATCGAGCCAATGTTCACAAATTGTGGTGGCAAAGAGCGTTTCTATGGGAAAGTGGTTACCATAAAGTGTTTTGAAGACAATTCATTAGTGCGTGAGCAAGTCGCCCAAGACGGCACAGGTAAGGTACTGGTGGTAGATGGAGGTGGTTCTTTTCGGCGAGCACTGTTAGGCGATATGCTTGCAGAAAAGGCGGCTGATAACGGTTGGCAGGGCATTATTGTTTACGGGTGTATTCGTGATGTTAATGCCATCGGAGAAACCAACATCGGGGTACAAGCATTAGACACACACCCAATGAAAACCGACAAACGTGGCTTAGGTGATTTAAATGTGCCTGTTACCTTTGGTGGTGTCACTATTAATCCTGGCAACTACTTGTATGCTGATAATAATGGTGCCTTGGTGTCAGATTCAGAATTAACTTGGTGACATCAACGACCCATTAGACTTTGCCATTACTCATCGTCAAAATATAACCAGCCTTGGTTATGTAGTACTAACAATAAAGCCTGACTCGCTTCATTTTTTACCACAATGCCTAGATTTTCTACATCAATGATAAGGTCATTGGCCAAGGCCATTGCCAAATCAGTGGCTTCTGGTGGGCAGGCGATAGCGTCTCCTTGTGCAAAAAGTGTCAGTCCACCATCGCCTTGCCAGGTATAGGCTAGACGCACACCTTCGGCTACACGTAGTACCCCGTAGGCATCCTTGATGATGGATGCCAACTCGGCCTCATCCATAGCCTCCTCAGACCAATCCAAATCAGGGTTCTTGGGTTCGGTTGTCATGCAACCAAACCATTGAACTAGGTTTTCATCAGTTAACTGTTGTGCAATAATCTCACGCAAGTTGGCCACATCTGCCGCCGAAATTTCACCTGCTGGTTGCGCTTGAAGACTATTCTTTAAGCGTTTATCGGCGCTAAGCTCTTGCCCTAAGTAGTCGGCAATACCCCCAATGACATCGCTGTGAGAGGGTGCGCGAAAGCCCACTGAATAGGTCATGCAGTTATCTGTTAAGGCAACCCCTTTGTGGGCAACTAGGGGAGGCAAGTAAAGTAGATCACCCGGCTCTAGGTCAAAGGTTTGATCGAGCTGGAAATCCTGCAGTAGGCACAATTCCTTATGATCGGTCAGGCTTGAATCACTATTGCAGAGCTGCCCCGTTTGCCAACGACGCTGGCCTTCTCCTTGTATCAGGAAAACATCATAGCGGTCATAATGGGCGCCAACGCCAGCTCCTTTAGTGGCATAACTCACCATCAGGTCATCGAGGCGCCAGCCTGGAATAAAACGAAAACCAGAGATAAAATCGAAGGCTTCAGGTACGAAATTATCAACACCTTGAACTAACAAGGTCCACGGGTAAGGACGCTGTTTAGCAAATACTTCATCCGTCATGGGCCCATGCTGTAAGCGCCAGTTACTTATAACACCGTCATTTTCGATTAAACGCGATTCGACTGTTTCCTCTAGACTCAACCCCGCTAACTCATCGGCCGCGATAATGGACTGCCAGTCAGTAAAAGCATTGCGTATGCATACTGGTTTTTGTTGCCAATAATCACGCAAAAAATCCGCAATAGGCATATTGCCCAGATGAGTTAGGGGGTGCATGGTCGATAACCCTGTTAAATGGCTTTTGCTTGGGCAACAGCGTTACCAATATAGTTGGCTGGAGTCAGTGTTTTCAATTGCTCCTTTGCCTGTTCCGGCATATCAAGGCCATCAATGAATGCAGCAATTGTATCGGCATCAATGTCCTTGCCACGAGTTAACTCTTTGAGCTTTTCATAAGGCTTTTCGATACCATAGCGACGCATGACTGTTTGAATTGGCTCTGCCAAAACTTCCCATGCGTTATCTAAATCTTCAGCAAGACGCTGTTCATTGATTTGTAACTTACTAATACCTTTTAAGGTGGCTTGATAAGCAATCAAACTATGCGCTAAGCCAACGCCTAAGTTACGTAATACTGTTGAGTCTGTTAAATCGCGCTGCCAGCGGGAAACAGGCAATTTGGCGGCCAAATGCTGCATAATTGCGTTGGCAATACCCAAGTTGCCCTCTGAGTTTTCAAAGTCAATCGGGTTTACTTTATGCGGCATGGTAGATGAACCGATTTCACCGGCGACCGTCTTCTGCTTAAAGAAGCCCATGGATATGTAACCCCATACATCGCGATCAAAATCAAGCAGGATGGTGTTAAAGCGCGCTATGGCATCGTACAGCTCGGCAATATAGTCATGGGGTTCAATTTGCGTGGTGTATGGATTCCAACTCAGACCCAGGCTCTCGACAAAATCTTTGGCGTTGGCTTGCCAGTCTATTTCTGGATAAGCACTAATGTGGGCATTATAGTTACCTACAGCACCATTGATTTTGCCAAGCAACTCTACTGCTTCTACTTGTTTGATTTGACGCTCTAAACGTGCGGCAACGTTGGCCATCTCTTTGCCGACCGTGGTCGGCGATGCCGTTTGTCCGTGGGTACGAGATAACATTGGATTGGCTTTATACGCATGGGCTAAACCACGAATTTCGTCAAGAACTTCTTTCATTTCTGGCAGCATGACAAACTCAAGGCCTTGCTTAAGCATTAAGGCATGGGAGAGGTTGTTGATGTCCTCAGAAGTACAGGCAAAGTGCACATATTCGCTTATCGCTTCGAGTTCCGCGTTACCAGCAAACTGCTCTTTTATATAGTATTCAACCGCTTTAACATCATGATTAGTGGTGGCTTCAATTTTCTTGACGCGGGTGGCTTGGGTTTCATCAAAATTATTGATTAAATTGTTCAATAGGCCGTTAGCTTCGTCACTTAAAGTGGCCACTTCTTTAATATATGGGTTAGCAGCTAATTGTTGTAGCCAACGAATTTCTACGATTACACGGGAATTAATTAGGCCGTATTCGCTAAAATAAGGTCGTAAGGCATGAGTTTTGGTGCCATAGCGACCATCAACAGGAGACAAGGCAGAAAGAGCAGACAGTTCCATAATAATGGGTCCTAGTAAATCATTGATGAGAAAGGTTTAACAGGGTACGTATTCCCTGTTCAAATTTTTGCTTGTTGAGAATAAATTGCCAGCGACGGCCACCTACTTGACGCCATAAAATAGCACTTCGTATACCCGCTAATAATAGCGCACGCACGCGATTAGCAACAGCGGCTTGCTGCAAGTGACTTGGGTTGCCAGTGACTTGGATGCGAAAACGAAACTGCCCCAAATGGCTGGTGTATATTTCAGCCAGCCCCGCTGAGACATTGGCGTGCTCAATACCATACAGCTCGACCTGGCGCGCCGAATGATCTAGTTGTTTGGCAATGCTGTCCAATAAGGCAGGTTTTTTAGCAAGTTTTCCCTGTAGGTGAATCATGCCAATCAAGTATCGAGTAATATCCGCCACAGCAGCCTGTTGGTCTTGTGTTACCACCGACAAGAGCGTTTCTAGGCCTATTTGCAGGTGGCTCAAACAGTCGCTGCCACCGTATACCTCGCTAATGTGCTGCGGGGCAGTAATAAATAACGACTGCCAACAGGTTTTGCTCGCTTTCTCATCCAGCTGGCTGGTGGTGGCCACCTGATGCACAAGATAGGCTGCTTGAGCCATTCCAGCCAAAGCTAAGATGCGCTGTTGGAGAGGGTCTTTAAAGGCGACGGAACTTAATTTAGTCAATGATACCGCCCCCCAGACACACGTCACCATCATAAAAAACGATGGATTGACCGGGTGTTACAGCACGCTGGGGCTCATCGAATATTACCAGGTAGCTATGGTCGCCGGTAACTTGTAATCGACAGCTTTGATCAGCTTGTCGATAACGAATTTTGGCCTTTAATTGGATCTGCATGGACGGGCATTTTCCATTTATCCAAGTCACTTGTTGGCAAGAAAGTTTAGACTTAAATAACAAAGGGTTCTGCTTACCTTGAACCACTAATAGTTGGTTTGTTTCTAAAATTTTATCGGCGACATACCAAGCTTCTTCTCCGTATTGAGCCATACCGCCAATACCAAGACCTTGGCGTTGACCAATGGTATGGTACATCAAACCCTCATGTTGACCAATCACTTGGCCTTGTTGCGTGATAATATCTCCAGGTTGGGCTGGTAAGTACTGTGCCAGGAAATCTTTGAAACGGCGCTCTCCAATAAAACAAATACCCGTGCTATCTTTTTTACTAGCCGTAGCTAATCCGTGCTGCTGCGCTAAAGCGCGGACTCTTGGTTTTTCCAACTCGCCCACAGGGAACAAGGTCATGCCCAGTTCTGAGCCACCTACAGCATGTAAAAAATAACTTTGGTCTTTGTTACCATCTAAACCTTTTAGTAACTGCGTTTGTTCACCGGCGCCACAGCGCTGCACATAATGGCCGGTAGCAATGAAATCAGCCCCCAAGGTTAAAGCGTATTGTAAGAATGCCTTGAACTTGATCTCGCGGTTACAGAGAATGTCAGGGTTGGGGGTTCTGCCTGCTTGGTACTCAGCTAGAAAATGTTCAAATACGTTATCCCAATACTCAGCAGCAAAATTGGCGGCATGCAGTTTAATACCTAATTTGTCGCACACGGCTTGCGCATCCGCTAGATCCTGTTTGGCTGTGCAGTATTCAGTACCATCATCTTCATCCCAGTTCTTCATGAACAGGCCTTCAACGTGGTATCCTTGCTGCATGAGTAGTAGCGCAGAAACCGAAGAGTCGACACCTCCGGACATGCCAACAATTACGCGGGTAGAAGCATTTTGGTTCATAATTCCATGATCTAAATAATTTCAGTCACGTGCTGAAATACAAGTAACTTGAGGGCCCGTATTGTACCGCAAAACAGGGTTTTTTAGCCAGACTAGGGCCATAATTGACAGGAATAATTAAGCCAATATGACAAACAATAATGATTTTTTAGCCGTTCAGCATGCGGACTTTGATTTGCAGCAGCACTACCAACAGCTAACAGCTTTGGACCCAGCGCAGACGGGCGCTGTGGTTTTATTTACTGGTTTGGTGCGCGATCTTGATGACGATGCCGTAGACGCTATGGAACTAGAGCACTACCCAGGTATGACGGAGTCCTGCCTAAGCAATATCATTGGTCAAGCTCGTCAACGTTGGAATCTTATCGGTGTCCATTTAATACATAGGGTGGGTGTGTTAAATCGACATGATCAAATTGTTTTGGTTGGTGTTGCTTCTAGGCATCGCGTAGAAGCATTTGCGGCATGTGAATACATCATGGATTATCTAAAGCAAGATGCTCCTTTTTGGAAGGCTGAAATTACTGAATCCGGTAAACAATGGGTCGATGCAAAAGACACGGATAAGCTTGCCGATCAGCGTTGGGGTGAGTGAGACTTTTTAGGTCGGGCTTTATTAGTGGTACTGTTGGAAGTCCGTTGCTTGGTGGCTTGTCCTTTGCGTTGGCGTTTTGTCGCTGTATTGGCCGCGGCTAACGGTAGATTGAGTTGGTCCTTGCAAGTTTTTCCTGGTGGTAAATCACCTAGCTGCCAATGACCTATAGCCCTGCGCACCAAGCGCAGGGTAGGTAGCCCTACGGCGGCGGTCATGCGTCTGACTTGACGATTGCGGCCTTCGTTTATGGTAATGGATAACCAGCTTGTGGGGCTGTTTTTACGCTGACGGACTGCTGGTTCTCGTGACCATAACGCCTTCTCTGCCCGATCGCTATTGACTAGACTCACCTTGGCAGGTTTCGTCAAGCCGTCATTGAGCAAAACACCTTTTTGCAGACTAGCTAGTTGTTCAGTGGTAGGTATACCTTCAACTTGTACCCAGTATACTTTTTCCATTTTATGGCGAGGATTTGCCACATGATGTTGTACCTGGCCATCATTGGTCAATAACATCAAGCCTTCTGAATCATAGTCCAAGCGGCCAGCCGGGTAGTAGCCCTTATCTTTTATAAAGTCAGCTAAAGTGCTTCTTTGCTCGGCGTCTGTAAATTGTGAAAGCACCCTAAAAGGCTTATTGAATAAGATGATGTTAGGCACAAGAACCCTGAGTTTTGAAGCGTTGAGAGTTACTATTATGCCTAACTTACGTATTTAATTCACGCTTTCATCACAATCTGACGGCGTATTGAGGAGGCTGATATTTACAGCTTGGGGGCCCTTTGGTCCCACATTGAGCTCGTAGGTGACAGGTTGTCCTGCTTTTAAACTTTTGTAACCCTCTCCTTGAATAGCTGAATAGTGGACAAAAATATCATTGTCCTGATCTTCTCCTGATACCAAAAAACCATAGCCCTTGGCATTATTAAACCACTTCACTTTGCCTGATTGCATTATGTAATCCTTATAACTGCGTTTGCCATGCACTTGAAGATACGTTCATAGTTCTGTCTAACGGTATTTAATTCAAAAAACACCCCTGACGAATGCAATTATTTAGGACCTTCTCTATTGATATTAGCAGTGAATTTTCAACTTGCTCTGGAAAATCGGCTTTAAAACCCCAATAATCATTCTTATACACAATTAGGAGCCATCTCCCTTATGAAAGATTTGATACGCTATAGCCAGGATGATGATCAACTAGATGATAGTCACGGCCTTCAAGTACTTGAACATACAGAGAAAAAACTACAACCGCCTGCCATGTACAAAGTCATACTGATCAATGATGATTACACGCCAATGGAATTCGTTATTGATATTCTGATTAGTTTTTTCCGCCACAATGAGGAGCAGGCCACGCAAATCATGTTGGCGGTCCATACACAAGGAAAAGGCGTATGTGGCATTTTTACTAAAGATATTGCCGAAACAAAGGCCGCACAAGTGAATCAATATTCACGCCAAAACAAGCATCCCTTATTGTGTGAAGTAGAGTCAGTGGAGGAATAGACATGTTAGATCGTGAAATAGAACAAAGTTTGTCACAGGCTTTTAATCAAGCTAACCATCATCGTCATGAATTCATGACGGTCGAGCATTTATTACTGGCTTTACTGGATAATTCAGCTGCTGCAGGCGTGCTAAAAGCGTGTGATGCTGACATTGATGGGCTAAGGACACTATTAGAAACCTTTATTGCAGAAACCACACCCTTGTTGCCCGAAGAAGTTACAGAGTTTGAAGTGCAGCCTACCTTAGGTTTTCAGAGGGTCCTGCAAAGAGCCGTATTTCATGTGCAGTCTTCCGGTCGCATGGAAGTAACCGGAGCCAATGTGTTGGTGGCGATCTTCAGTGAAACCGAAAGTCAGGCTGTGTATTTGCTCAACCGCGCGCAAATTGAAAGAGTCGATGTGGTTAATTTCTTATCCCATGGTATTAACAAAGAAGACCAAGAGGCAGGTAGCCAAGATGCCGTAGAGGGCGAAACTAGTGAGAGCGGCCTGTTAAAGTACACCACTCACCTTAATGCCGAAGTGCAAGCGAACCGTATTGATCCACTGATTGGTCGTCATAGAGAGGTTGAACGCCTTATACAAGTACTATGTCGACGCCGAAAAAATAACCCCCTGCTGGTTGGCGATGCTGGAGTAGGCAAAACGGCGATTGCCGAAGGATTAGCCTATCAAATTGAGCATGGCAAGGTGCCCTCTGTAGTGGCTAAGGCGCAGGTTTATTCTTTAGATATGGGCGCTTTATTGGCCGGTACCAAATATCGAGGAGATTTTGAAAAGCGCCTGAAAGAGCTACTAAAAGATATAGAAAATCACCCTCATGCCATTCTATTTATCGATGAAATACATACCATTATTGGTGCCGGCTCAAGTTCTGGTGGGTCGATGGACGCTTCCAATCTACTAAAACCGATGCTCAGTTCTGGTAAGTTGCATTGTATTGGCTCCACTACATTTACTGAATTTCGCGGCATTTTTGAAAAAGATCATGCGTTAGCACGTCGCTTTCAAAAAATCGATGTTGAGGAACCGAATGTTAGTGATACACAGGCCATTTTACACGGCCTTATATCGCGATTTCAAGAACACCATCAAGTCAGCTATGATAACGAAGCGGTGGATGCCGCTGCCGAACTTGCGGATCGTTATATAACAGATAAGAAGATGCCTGATAAGGCCATTGATGTTATCGACGAGGCTGGGGCCTACCAACAATTACTCACACCGGAACAACGTGTCAAAAGTATTGGTATTGGTGAGATAGAGTCGGTCGTGGCGAAGATCGCACGTATTCCAGCAAAAAGTGTTTCTGCTAGTGATCGCGAACAACTAGCTAACCTTGATAAGAACTTAAAGCGAGTGGTATTTGGCCAAGATAAGGCTATTGCGACCTTAACTAATGCCATAAAACTCGCTCGCGCGGGTTTGGCGACCAACAACAAACCAGTAGGTAGCTTTTTATTCTCAGGTCCAACAGGGGTCGGCAAAACGGAAGTTTCTCAGCAGTTGGCACGTATAATGGGAATGGAGTTGATTCGGTTTGATATGTCGGAGTACATGGAACGCCATACTGTTTCACGACTTATTGGCGCACCGCCAGGCTACGTAGGATTTGATCAAGGTGGATTGCTGACCGAGGCGATTACCCAAAATCCTCACTGCGTTCTACTGTTAGATGAAATTGAAAAAGCCCACCCAGAAGTATTTAACATTCTTTTACAGGTTATGGACAATGGCACGCTAACGGATAACAACGGCCGTAAGACAGATTTTCGTAATGTGGTATTAATTATGACGACCAATGCTGGTGCTGAGGCGATGAGCCGTAGTTCTATTGGCTTTACCAAACAAGACCATAGTACCGACGGTATGGAAGCATTGAAAAAGCTATTTAGCCCTGAGTTTCGCAATCGGTTGGATGACATCATTCAGTTTGGTAAATTACCAGAAGAGGTGATCTTAGGCGTCGTAGATAAGTTTCTGGAAGAGCTGCAAGTGCAGCTGGATGAAAAACAAGTGCATATGCAAGTTAGTCAAGCCGCGAGAGAGTGGTTTGGCAAAAACGGCTATGATGCTGATATGGGGGCTCGTCCTATGGCCCGCTTAATTCAACAAAAGCTGAAGAAACCGATGGCCGAGATTCTCTTGTTTGGCGACCTTGCTAATACAGGTGGTGTATTAAAAGTTGATATTAATGAAGCTGATGATGAAATTACATTGCAGGCAGAGCCGGCTAAGCGGCAAGTAAAGTTATTAGACCCCGCGTAAAGACTGTTAGCTCACGTAGACCAAGCGATGATTATAACAGGCACACAAAAACCGGGGTTAACTGAACGTTAACCCCGGTTTTTCTTGATTTGTTAGCGGGCGCGGTAGGTAATGCGGCCTTTGGTGAGGTCATAAGGTGTCATCTCCACCTTGACCTTGTCGCCAGTAAGAATACGGATATAGTGCTTGCGCATCTTGCCAGAAATATGGGCGGTAACGACATGTCCGTTTTCTAGTTCAACACGAAACATGGTATTAGGAAGGGTTTCAACAATAGTGCCTTCCATTTCTATTTGGTCTTCTTTAGCCATCAAAGCCTCAAAAAGTGTGATTAAGGGTCGTTTAGAGCGCGCCATTTTGCCCGAATTAAGCGCAAAATGCAAAAATTCATTACAGTTTTAAATTATTTAGCGGGCGTTGCAGTCTGCCATTGTAAACCGTTAAACAACTCCTGAGGTTGATATTCAGCTTTATAGCTCATTTTTCGGCAATCATCTATCCAATATCCTAGATAAACGTGGGGAAACTGCTGTTTTTGTGCCCAGTTAATCATCCACAAAATGGCCAGTTTGCCTAAACTGCGAGCATCTTCAGAGGGATCATAAAATGTGTAAATGGCTGAAATGCCATCGAGAAGGAAGTCAACTACAGCCACAGCCAGTAATTTGTCGTTTTGCCTAAAACACAAAAATCGGTTATCGATGCCGGCAGGTGGCTGGCAAAGAAAGGATTTAAACTGTTCCTTTGAGGGTGGATACATATCGCCATCTTGATGTCTTTGCTCTATATATATTTTATACAACTGATAGTATTCATCACTTGCTTCAGGAAGACACCACTCAATTTTTAGGTCCATATTACGCTTGATTACTTTGCGTTGATTACGTGACATGACAAATTTGGCAGTTTTAACACGCACTGATTTACACGCTTGGCAACCCTCACACCACGGACGGTATAGGTGGTTGCCACTGCGCCGAAAACCAAGCAGGTTCAATTGGTTATATAGGTTATGATCTAAAGATTGGTCTGGGTGCAAAAACACAGAACGCGATTCCCGCTCTGGTAGGTAACTGCATACCGAGTCAGGAGTGGGGAAGAAGATAAGTTGACTAAGCAGTTTTTCATCCATGCCTATAGCCTATACTAGCAAGCATCCCAATGGCTACCTAAACCGCATTGGTTATTGCTATTAAGGTACTCTTGGAATTTGCTTAAACCGATTTCTTGGGCGCCTAAACTGACCAAATGGTCGGTTGGAAGCTGACAGTCAATGAGTTCGAATTGCCACTTAGTTAGTAGGCCAGCAAGCCTAATAAAGGCCAGTTTGGAAGCGTTGCTACGATGGCTAAACATGGATTCACCAAAAAATAACTTACCGATAGCTACCCCATACAAGCCACCTACTAAGGTGGGCCCATCCCAAACTTCGATGCTGTGGGCATAACCCGCGTCAAATAACCGCGTATATGCGATTTGCATGTCGGGTAAAATCCATGTGGCACTGGATTCAGGTTGCCCCTTTCTCAGAGTCTTTGCACATTGCTTGATAACCTGTTGAAAAGCACAATCATAGGTTACCTCGTAGGTTTGTTTACGCATAAATTTCATCATGCTACGAGATATGCGCACCTGCTCTGGCGCTAAAACCATACGTGGCATTGGGGCCCACCATAAAATAGGTTCGCCTTCGCTATACCATGGAAATATACCGCTTTGGTAGGCATTAATTAGTCGCTCAACCGACAGGTCACCCCCCATAGCTAACAAACCAGCCGGCTCTTCGAGAGCTTCGTTAATTGGAGGGAAGGCAATACTGTCGGCCCGCAGTTGGTACAAGGGCATTAAAATATACTTATTTAGTGAAGTATGAGTTGTGCCAAGCGCTCTGCAGACAAGATCAAACAATCTTGTTCGTTGACGTCTGGGTTATGAATATAGCCATAAACTGGATCGTTCATAGCCGCTTGTGTGTCCTTGAAATTGTATTCTCGTAGTTGAGTAAATTGCTCGTCTTCATAGGCCACAATGTCGTCCATGCTATCCAAGATCAAGGCGAACCAAGGTGTCACGCCATCGCGGGTAATATAAAGCACCAAGGGGTGAACTGACGATTTGAGTTGCTCTTGAGCATATTTAAACAGCCTTGCGTTTTCGTTAATGAGTCCGCGTTTGGCCGTCCGTAGCTCTTTCATTGCGGCTTCGCTGCCCTTGATTTTACTAATACTAAATAGTTTGTCCGCTAAGGCGTGGAGCTCGCTATGGGGGTCGCTAAAACGTTGTAAAAGAGGAAGCGTGGTATGGTCTGCAAGGTCTATTTGATCCGTTAGCCAATTATTAAATTCACACTCACTGGCGGAACGCGCCAATTCAAAGGGACTGTCGTTGTATAATGAGGCTTCAAGAGCTTGCACCCATTGTATGTGGTCTTGTTCCGCTTGCTCCAAGGCCTCAATAGTACTAGTCAATTGTTGGCGGTTTGACTGTCGGCCAAGTAAGGTCGATATTTCAAAGGTATTAACTGGCTTGTTGCGGTAGTACAAATAGCCTAGAAAAGCATCTTGATGATTGCTAGATTGCTCCAGTTTATTAAAGTCATCTGCAATTGATAAGATGCTAGTGATATCAATGGCAAATCGAGTCTCACCCAGCATAAAGGTCAATATTCTATTTGAACGTTCGGCATAGTCAGCAATTGCATTAGTCATAATTTACCAGTACTTTTTTATACACACGCTACGCTACAGTATATTACTTCGTATCATGGGATAAAACCCACATTAGGGGCAAAAACACGATTCGATTGGTGAGGTTGGTAAAAAGCACCACTTTTTTATCAGATTTGCTTTTAAGATAAGCAACTATTAGGTGGGATGTGTATAATTTATTTTAAATGGTCTTCGCTTAATACTGTTTAGCAAAAGTCTTCACCGGACAGTTTTATAAGCAGTAAGTATGTAAGACTCGACTCAGCATTGAGGAACGATTAGTGACTAAGGTGAAAACCTCTTTCAATCTAGAGAGCCTATATCAACGATACAGTTGGTACGGTTTTCGTTTATTGTGGCTGGCCATCGGCCTTTACTTAATAATTTCACTGGCGAGTTATGATCCCTTGGACCCAAGCTTCATTAAGGCCAGTGACACACCGACTGTCAACAACCATGGGGGCCGGCTCGGCTCAGGCTTGGCTAGTTTGCTATTTCTGCTATTTGGTGCCGTGGCCTTTATACTGCCCATCGTATTACTGGTGCGTAATCTAGTGCAATTGATCGGTCTCAAAAACGATATTAAAGGCTATACATTATACAAGCTGATCGCTTTGATTTTTGTTTTGTTAGCGGCCAGTACCTTAGTGGCCATTCATATTGATAATAGCCTGCTCTCTTATCCTCGTGGCAGCGGCGGGGTGGTAGGTGCTAATTTAGCCCTGCCTTTGGTTCAAGCTTTTGGTCTAGTTGGTGCTAATCTATTATTGTTAACCGTTACTTTCCTCGCCATAAGTCATTTGCTGGCCTTGAATTGGGGGCGGATCACTGAGCATACGGGGAGTAAACTGGAATACTACTCTCGTTCTTTATGGCGCAACCTGTTTGTTGATAAAGATGCTATGGAATTGGCTATGGCCAGAACTAAGCCAAAATCCAAATCAACGCCAGCGCCCCAAACTCAATCTTCAAACCCGCCTAAACGCGCTAGATCACTATCAGCCCTATGGAAACGATTATTTAGCCGTCAACCAAAAAATGCGGCGGTTATACAAAATGTACAGGTTGGCCGCACAGCTGAATTGTTTACTCAAACAGAACCGTCAGGTATTAGCGATGAGGATGTTTTGTCTGCCTTAGACGAAAAACCACGGCGTCCCAAGACTACTCAGGCAAAAAATGTTACCACCGAGCCCAAAACACCAGCCCCAAAGCCGGCCGCTAAAGCAGCTCCTGCCAAGGACATACCAAGTCCAAGCGCGGCTCAGTCGCATAAGCGGGATGTGAAAATTGTACCCTTGGAAAAAACTCACAAGCAAGATACGGGAGATTCATCTGCCACCCAAGACGGTAAGGCTGTGAAAAGTAAGCAATGCCCTCCGGTTAGTCTGCTAGACCCACCAGAAGCTAGCTTAAATCCTGGGGTAAGCAAGCAAGAACTTGAGCAAATGAGTGAATTATTAGAATCAAAGCTAATGGACTTTGGGGTCATTGCAGAAGTGGTGGAAGTTAATCCAGGGCCAGTGATCACTCGGTTTGAAATTCAGCCAGCACCCGGTACTAAAGTCAGCAAAATTAGTAACCTGGCAAAAGACTTAGCACGTTCCATGGCGGTCCTAAGTGTGCGTGTGGTTGAGGTTATTGCTGGCAAGTCAGTTATAGGTATTGAAATTCCTAATCAACACCGTGAAATGGTACGTATCAGTGAGGTGATCGGTAGTAAAACCTATCAAACATCGAGTAGTCCCTTAACCATGGGGTTAGGCAATGACATTGCGGGCAAACCTGTCGTTGTAGACTTGGGAAAAATGCCACATTTATTGGTTGCCGGCACTACCGGTTCAGGCAAGTCTGTGGGTGTCAATGCGATGATAATCAGCTTGTTGTTAAAATCGACACCAGATCAGGTGCGTTTGTTGTTGGTTGACCCTAAAATGTTAGAACTGTCAATTTACGATGGCATACCTCACCTATTAACCCCAGTTATCACTGACATGAAAGAAGCCGCAGGAGGCTTACGCTGGTGTGTCGCTGAAATGGAGCGACGTTACAAAATAATGGCTTCTCAAGGTGTACGTAATATCGCTGGATACAACATGAAAATTAACACGGCCAGTGCCAATGGCGCTAGCATACCAGACCCCACTTGGCAGCCTGATGAACTGGCTGGAGAGATGCCCGAAGATCGACCTAATCTAGAGGAATTTCCATATATCGTAGTGATAGTGGACGAATTTGCCGACATGATGATGATTGTTGGTAAAAAGGTTGAAGAACTTATTGCTCGTATCGCGCAAAAAGCTCGCGCAGCAGGTATCCATTTAATCTTGGCAACGCAACGCCCTTCTGTTGATGTCATAACGGGGCTAATTAAAGCCAACGTGCCTACCCGCATTGCTTTTCAGGTTAGTTCTAAAATTGATTCCCGGACAATTCTTGATCAAGGAGGTGCAGAGAGTCTGCTTGGTCATGGGGATATGCTGTACCTCCCAGCGGGTAAGAGCGTACCAGAGCGCGTACATGGAGCATTTGTGGATGACGACGAAGTGCATCGTGTCGTAGAAGACTGGAAGAAGAGGGGGAGTCCAAACTTTGTCGATGCTATTACTGACGGATCTTACGATCAGGAATCGGGATCACTTGGGGCGGCAAATGGTGGTGATTATGAAGACGAAATGGACCAACTATATGATGAGGCTGTGGCTTTTGTTACTGAAACTAGAAAAGCCTCTATTTCGTCCGTGCAGCGTAAGTTTAAGATAGGCTATAACCGCGCGGCGCGTATGATTGAAGCTATGGAAGCCGCTGGTGTTATAACCAGCCAAGCACACAATGGTAGCCGTGAAGTCATCGCACCACCACCAGTTAGGGGCTAATCATGCCAGCAATTTTGAATATACCCAGGGTGCTGTTTGCTATTATTGGCATCTCACTGGGTCTTGTCGCACAGCCACTGTCAGCCGCCACAGCGGCCCAAAAATTAACTGAAAAGTTAGGCCAGTTTCAGGCTTTAGAAGCTGATTTTGTACAATATTTACTCGATGCGAGCGGCAGTCGTCTGCAGGAAACTCAGGGCCGCATGCAACTGCAGCAGCCCAATCGTTTTTATTGGCAAACACAAGACCCTTTTGCCCAGACAATTGTCAGTGATGGCCAACAAGTATGGATCTACGACCCTGATTTGGAGCAGGTTACGGTACAACAATTGGATACTCGTTCAACGGCCACCCCCGCATTACTGCTTAGCGGTGATAATCAGGCAATTGGTGAACAATTCAATGTGGTCTTATATGAGGGCAAAAAAGGCATTCAGCAATTTGAGCTGACACCTAAGGATGAGGAAAGTTTGTATGCTAATATCCGCCTGTATTTTCAACACCAAACGCTAACACAAATGCAAATTGTTGATATCCTTGAACAAAAAACAGCGATGCATTTTCAGAATCTAATTGCCAACCCCAATTTATCATCACAGCACTTTGTATTTGAGGTGCCCGATGATACCGACATTATAGATATGCGTTAGCTATGCAAGATTTATTTAGCAGCCAGTTAGCAGGTGGCTACCAGCCGTTAGCTGCACGTATGCGGCCCCTTGACATGAGCGAATACGTGGGTCAAAGTCATTTGTTGGGTGAGGGCAAAAGCCTGTCTCAGGTGGTCAGTCGCGGATCCTTGCACTCGATGATTCTCTGGGGCCCGCCAGGGGTAGGCAAAACAACCTTGGCAAACCTGCTCAGTACCACAACCAATGCCCATTTTATCAAGCTTTCAGCCGTTATGTCTGGCGTCAAAGACATTCGCGCGGCGGTTGAAGAGGCACGTCAGGTTAAAGCTCAATCAGCGCGTGACAGTGTCTTGTTTGTGGATGAGGTTCATCGATTTAACAAGTCGCAACAAGATGCCTTTTTGCCTTATGTGGAAGATGGCACATTTATTTTTATTGGCGCTACCACTGAAAATCCCGCTTTTGAGCTGAATAACGCACTCATGTCACGGGCTCGCGTTTATGTGTTAAAGAGTTTGCAAGAACGCGACCTATCAGCGCTTTTACAACGTACGCTAAAAGATTCCAGTAAGGGCTTAGGCAAGCTGTCGTTAAAAGTGTCTGAGGATTTCACCAAATTGTTGATACAGGCCGCTGATGGTGATGCCCGGCGCCTACTTAATTTATTGGAAATAGCCAGTGATTTGGCCCAAGATCAAGCGGGCGAATTGTCCACAGATTTGTTGGCAGAAGTATTGCAAACTAGTCCCCGACGTTATGATAAAGGCGGGGATATTTTTTATGACCAGATATCGGCTTTTCATAAATCCGTGCGTGGTTCGGCCCCTGATGCTGCCTTATATTGGTTGGCTCGCATGCTAGACAGCGGTTGTGAACCTTTATACATAGCTCGGCGCATCCTTGCCATAGCCTCAGAAGATATTGGTAATGCCGACCCAAGAGCATTGGAAGTGGCGACCAATGCTTGGTTGGCCTTTGAACGTCTCGGCCCCGCAGAAGGTAATAGAGCAATCGCTCATGCGGCGGTTTATTGTGCTTGTGCCCCTAAAAGTAATGCCATTGAAGTGGCATTTAAGGCCGCCATGTCTTTAGTGCGCAGTGAGCCCGATTATGAAGTGCCTAATCACCTGCGCAATGCGCCAACAAGCTTGGCAAAGGAGATGGGGCAAGGTGCTGATTACCGCTACGCCCATGACGAAATCAATGCTTTTGCAGCGGGAGAAAGCTATTTGCCACCCGAACTTGATGGGCTAGCGCTGTATCAACCAAGTAGCAGGGGCTTAGAAGGTAAAATAGCTGAAAAGCTACATACTTTGCAGCAATTAAACGCGGACAGCCCAGTAAAACGTTATAAATAAAAATACAACTAAGCTATAATCCCCCATGGAAATAAGTATCTCAGCGTAAGTAGTAAACAACAAAGGCAAAAGTTCTGTGAATCATCTCATAGCGGTCGCATTTGGCGGTGCCCTAGGCGCGCTCTTGCGCTATCTGTTGCAAACAGCCCTGCCAAGTAGTGGTAAGTTCCCTTTAGCTATACTGATAGCCAATGTGTTGGGATCTTTTGCTATGGGCGTTTTGTTTGTTTTGTTGCAGGAAAAGTCGCTCTTTGCTGACTGGTTACGCCCACTGTTAATGGTAGGTTTATTAGGCGCATTTACTACCTATTCTACCTTTTCATTAGATACAATCCGCTTGCTCGAAGCGGGACAGCTGACTAACGCACTAAGCAACATTGTATTGAGTGTCGTGTTAGCTATAGGCGCTGCCTATGCAGGTATGACACTGGCGCGTATGATCAGCCAGTAAAATCAAATAACTTCACAAGTTTAGTAGGAATTACACATGCTGGACCCAAAACTGATTCGCAATGAAGCTGAACAGGTTGCAGAAAAACTGCGCATAAAAGGCTATGAACTTGATGTAACACGCCTCAACGCCTTGGAAAGCCAACGTAAACAATTACAAATTGATACCGAAGCTTTGCAAGGTGAGCGTAACGCTAAATCAAAGCAAATTGGTAAGCTAAAAGCACAGGGGCAAGATGTTAGTGAAGTGCTAACAGAAGTCAGTGCTATGGGTGCTAAGCTGGATGTCAGCAAGAATCAATTAAAAACCTTGCAAGAAGAACTCAACGGCATTCTTTCAGGCATCCCAAACATACCTCACTCGAGTGTCCCCGCCGGTGCTGATGAAGATGATAATGTGGAAGTATTGACTTGGGGAGACAAACCTAAGTTTGATTTTCCAGTCAAGGATCACGTGGATTTGGGTGAGGGCATTGGTGGCTTGAATTTTGCGGCCGCTAGCAAACTGGCTGGGGCACGTTTTATGGTGCTCGAAGGACAATTAGCGCGTCTGCACAGAGCTTTGATTCAATTCATGCTCAACACCCACACGGCTGATCATGGTTATCAGGAAATCTATGTGCCCTATCTAGCTAATGCGGATTCCTTGCGTGGCACCGGACAGTTGCCAAAGTTTGAGCAAGACTTGTTTAAGGTGCCCAGTGAGCAGCGCGACTTGTATCTGATTCCTACGGCTGAAGTGCCAGTCACCAATATGGTGCGTGATGAGATTGTTGATGCGACTAACATGCCGATACGTTATACCTGTCATACACCCTGTTTTCGCAGTGAAGCCGGCAGTCATGGCCGTGATACACGCGGACTGATTCGTCAACATCAGTTTGAAAAAGTAGAATTGGTACAAATCGTAGAGCCAAGCAAGTCTGAGGCCGCCCTTGAAGAGTTAACCGGACACGCTGAAGCTATTCTGCAAGCACTAAATTTGCCTTATAGAAAAGTCATTTTGTGTGGTGGTGATCTTGGTTTCTCTGCTACCAAAACATACGATTTGGAAGTTTGGTTACCAGGGCAAGATAAATACCGTGAAATATCCTCTTGCTCTAATATGGGCGAGTTCCAGGCACGTCGTATGCAAGCTCGTTGGCGCAATCCAGAAACAGGCAAACCTGAACTGGTCCACACCCTTAACGGCTCTGGTTTGGCGGTCGGCCGCACGCTGTTGGCTATTCTAGAAAACTACCAGAATGCCGATGCAAGTATTACTATACCAGAGGTGTTGCAGCCTTACATGGGTGGCATTAAGACCCTGTAGGTTTAATGCTTACAAATAAAGAAGGCGCTTAAAGGCGCCTTTTTTCGTTAAAGACAGTTGGTTGGGCGTGGCAGGCCTGCTATCTTGGCCGCTAACTTAGCGGGACTATCTGGAAAAAGGGTAAGCAAATAGATGCTATTGCCTTTTTCTGGTCCCAAATTTTTCTTCACCAACTTCACTAGTATACGCATCGCGGGTGACACCCCAGTTTCAGCGTAAAATTGACGCAGTAGTTCAATAACCTCCCAATGGGCTGAACTCATGGTGATATGAACGCTCAAAGCCAGCTGTTCGGCTGTTTTCGGGCTCCAATCGCTAAGGTTGCGCAGATAACCGTCTTGATCGAGATCTAATTGCATTATTCGTTACCAGCTAGCGCTACTGGCATGTTGTGTCGTGAGTGCTAGCAACCCTGACATATCGATGCCCTCTATGCCCTCAGCGAGAACCATACCACGCATTTCGCAGTCTGAAATGACGGCGAAACAAGCGCAGGGCAGCGGTAATATTTGAGTTAGTTGATGGATTAAATAAATCCCGTCATTCATCAGTATTACACTATCCTCAGGTGTCAGCTTATTACACAAACGCTTTAATTCATCTGAACCTAGGTCCGATTGCAACAAATGTAACATTTTAAAATACCATGACATGCTGATGTTGTTGGAACAAATCACTGACTTGTGTGGCATCGAGCAGGCGGCATTGCACGGGCAAGTTTTGTAGTTGTTTGGCATCAATACCGCATTCTGTGAGGGAATCCTTATCAATATATATATGTTCAATATCATACATTGGCAACGCACTTAATATTTTGCCCAGGTGTTTAAATGGTGTGTCCATTTGGCTACTTAGCAGTAGCTGTAAAACACCGCGACCTTCATACAACAGCGCCGGTTCTTGTTCAAATGCCGCTAAAGTAAGCGCAACATCGAGGGCATCCTTGGCATTGGTGTTGCCATAAGGAGTGCTGCGCATGACTATTAGGCTGCTCACACATTGGCTCCAAAGGTGATAACACGATCACAGGTGGCTGTGGCACTGGCTAGCTGTCCTAGGCCGGCTAGCTCAAATCCAGACGCTAAATTGTGACTGTGTAACTGGTAACGTTGGCTTTCATTTTCATCAACAATGCCGTTCTGTAAAGCTGCTGCAATACAAACATCCAAGCCAAATGGGTGCTGTTCTTGTAACTGTTGCCACTGATGTGTGATGTTCAGCTCACCTTGCGCTGGTGTGCGTAAACTGGATGCGGTGAGGACGCCCTGTTGATAGAAAAATACGCGCTCCAGCCTATGTCCCTGAGCGAGCAGCTCACGAGCAAACTCAAAGGCAGACAAAGCCTGACTTTGTTGATTAGGGCCGCATCGCACGACTAGGCAGTAGGATAGTGGGTTCATAATTGCCAAAAAAAAGCCCCACCAACGGATCTGTCAATGGGGCCCTGATTATAAATATTGATTAATCATCGCCACTAAAGGCGCCAACCAAATGCAATAGAGATAAAAACAAATTGTATATGTTTAGGTACAGACTCACTGTCATCATAACATAATTAGTTTCGCCTCCATGAATCATGCGACTGGTATCGTACAAGATAAAGCCAGACATCAAGATCACAATGACCGCAGAAATAGCTAGTTGTAGGCCGGGTACGCTAAAGAACCAACTGGCAATCATGGCGATAATGACCACAATAAGACCAACACTTAACATGCCGCCCAACATGCTAAAGTCACGACGACTTGCAATCGCGTAGGCTGATAGGCCTAGGAACGTTATGCCGGTCATGGCTAAAGCCGTAGCAACAATTTGTCCACCGTTTGCCATACCTAAGTACATATTTACAATCGGTCCCAAGCTGTAGCCCATGAAACCGGTGAATAAAAATACCAGTGGTAAGGACCAGACAGAGTTTTGCACACGATGTAGGATGAACAACAAGGCAATCATACCTACTAATCCCAACAGCCCCATAGGGGCAGCATTAGTGGCAATAGCAACTACCGCCATGACGGCACTGAAGATCAGCGTCATAGAGAGCAGGGCGTAGGTGTTACGCATTAATTTATTGGTTGCTAAAGCCGATTCACGTGCGTTTGATGCATATTGAACATGGTCTTGCATGCTTATAAATCCTCATGATTTTGAAAGTAGTATTCTACAAATCTAACTAATAAAAGCAACGATGCCAAGTGATTCGTAGCTACAGATGTATTTATAGTGGTTTCTATGTATTTTTTCAAGTATTTGTGATTACTACATGAGCTCAACATGCCTTATTTATGGTTTGGAATAAGCCCACAGAAAGGCTATAATAACCACGTTTTTATAGCTCGATAGTGATAGTGATATTTTCTTTTTCTTTTGGTTGATTGTCGATGCAGTTTACGCAAGCAAAATTTAACATCGGACAAGTAGTCCAACATAAACACTACGGTTTTCGTGGTGTTATTTTTGATGTCGATTTTGAGTACTCTTTGGACGAAAAATGGTATCAAGAAGCTAGTAAAGCCATGCAGCGCATGGGGCAGCCGGCTATTAACAAAAAACAACCTTTTTACCATATACTCACTGATGGCAGTGAGCACGAATCTTACGTTTCTGAACAAAATTTGGAACTAGCTAAAACGGGTAAGCCCGTGCGCCATGACTCGATTGATCAATGGTTTACCATTGGTTTTGGCGGTCAATACAAACCTCGTTTTAGCATTAACTAATTTCTAAATTGTCCCTTTCTTCAATTTATATCGCAAGGAATACCTATGTCTATGGCCCCTGAATACCAAATTGCCGACATTGCTTTGGCCGAATTTGGTCGTAAAGAACTAAGTATAGCCGAATACGAAATGCCAGGCCTTATGGCTTCGCGAGACAAGTACGGTGCTAGCCAACCTTTAGCTGGCATAAAGATCATGGGCTCTTTGCACATGACAACACAAACAGCAGTTTTAATTGAGACCCTAGTTGCCCTAGGTGCTGATGTGCGTTGGTGCTCTTGTAATATTTTCTCTACTCAGGACCATGCCGCGGCGGCCATAGCTGCTGCTGGTGTCCCGGTTTTTGCTTGGAAGGGAGAAACTCTGGAAGAGTACTGGGATTGTACTTACCGAGCGCTGACCTGGCCAGATGGTACCGGTCCTGAACAAATTGTTGATGACGGTGGCGACGCGACCTTGCTGATTCACTTAGGTGCCAAGGCTGAGTCGGATGCTTCTATTGTCGAAGGACCGGCAGCTAGTAAAGAAGAGCAGGTGGTGTTTGACCTTATCAAACGAGTGTTGGTAGAACGTCCAGGTCATTGGACCAATATGGCAGCAAAGATTGTTGGTGTTTCTGAAGAAACAACCACTGGTGTCCACCGCTTAATTCAGATGGCCGAGAAGGGCGAGCTGAAGTTTCAGGCCATTAATGTCAATGATTCTGTCACCAAATCGAAATTTGATAACGTATATGGCTGCCGCCACTCGTTAACCGATGGTATTAAACGTGCTATGGATGTGCTTCTATCGGGCAAAGTGACGATGGTGTGTGGTTATGGTGATGTTGGTAAAGGGTCCGCCGAGGCCTTGGCGAATGAAAAGGCACGTGTGATGGTCTCAGAAGTCGACCCCATATGTGCCTTGCAAGCCTGCATGAGTGGTTATCATGTGACTACGGTCGAGAAGGCGCTACCGGTCGCTGATTTGTATGTTACTACCACCGGTAACAAAGATATTATCACAGCAGACCAGATGAGTCGTATGAAAGATCAGGCTATTGTTTGTAACATAGGTCACTTTGACAATGAATTGCAAATGGCCGAATTAGAAGCCCTGCCTGGTGTGACTAAAGAAGAAATCAAAGATTATAATTGCCCAGTGCATCGTTACACTTTTGCCAATGGTAATAGTATCTATATATTGGCAGAGGGGCGCTTGATTAACTTGGGTTGTGCCACAGGGCACCCAAGCTTTGTTATGTCCAACAGCTTTACCAACCAAACTATCGCGCAGATAGATATCGCGCAAAATAAAGACCGAGAGGTTGGGGTTTATCGCCTTGCCAAAGAGCTCGATGAAGAGGTAGCACGATTACACTTAGCTAAGTTAGGAGCTGAATTGACTACCTTAAGCCAAGAACAGGCTGACTATATTGGGGTGCCAGTAGCAGGCCCTTATAAGCCTGAGCACTACCGTTACTAACTATTACTTAGTATTCAGTAACAGTGTTCGGATTAATGCTGGTGAATAGCGAAGATCACTGATTTTTATCATTATTTTTGCTAAAATAACCAGCATATTTAGTTTTTATTTTATTAAATGGAGCCCATATTTTGACCACCATTGATACCTATACCTTAGCGCCTTTATCTGCCAGTCTTGCTGTGATTGCTGGCTGCGTAATCATCACGTTCGTCGGCATCAAAGCGCTCAGACGTGTTATGATTAAAGACGCTGTGAGAGCGGAAAGTAATCAATAATACAATCAGCTTATTACTAACGAAAAAAAGCCAGCTAAAAAGCTGGCTTTTTTTTTGCTTAACAATCTAACCAAAAGAAATCAACGAAAATTGATGCGCTGTAAGAGCTGTTTAACTTGTGATTGTTGCTGGGCTTGCAGTTGATGATAGTTTAATTGAAATTCAGCGTCTGCATCATCAGTACAGTAGAAAAAGGTTACCGGTACATCAAGTACGGCTGACAGTTTGGTGAGCGTATCAAAATCTGGCACATGCTTGCCACGTTCGTACTGATTCATGCGCGCACTGGCCGACGTTGGGTCAATGCCTGCGGCAATACCAAGATTCCTTTGTGAGATTCCACACTTTAAGCGAGCTTGTTTCAAACGAGAAGCAACAGGGCATGAGTTAATCGACACAGATTCAATTCCTTCATCAAGCGATAGGTTTATTATATCTATGGGGGACTGTTCTGGCTATAGTGTATTTCGCATAATGTATATTATGTTAAATAGAGTGGTAAATGAATTAATGAAATTCGAATACGCTAGCCAAATGCCTCATTGTTACAAGCCAAATAATTCCTGTCTTACAACGGCTTGTACACAAACAATATTCAAGGTTTAATTTACCCACCTAGAACAACGATATGACGATGTATACTTTATGGCCCTTACGTTGCACCATTGCCACCAAGCACGCTCCATGCGCTCATTGTGGCTTCTATATGAAATGAATTTGGAGGTTGACCTTGTTATTCACAGCTTTGGCCAAGAGTTGCATGCTCCCGACTATCTTCAGCACCACCCTTTAGGTCGAGTACCCTGTCTGATTGATGATGAGATTACAATATTTGAAAGCGGAGCTATTTGTGAGTATCTGTGCGAAAACTATGGCGACCAAGGCCTATGGCGCCCGCCTGGTCATGCTGAGCGACCAATGTGGCTTCAGTGGTTGCACTATGCAGAAACGCTTGTCGTACATAGCGCCAACCTCACCCAGCAAGCTATCGCCATTAAGGATCCTGAATTACGTTCAGCAACAGTAAGAAAATTGGAAACTCGGCGCCTGGAAAAAGCACTGGCAGTGTTGGATATTTATTTGCGTGATCGGCTTTACCTACTGGATGATTTTTCCGCCATTGATACTAGCATAGGCTACAGCCTTTACGTGGCTCAGTGGTTTACTAATTTGCAAGTGTTACCTAGCGTTTATGCCTATTTTCAACGCTTATCTGAGCGCCCTGCTTTCCTGCGCAGTTTACCAAGTGCAGATGAGCCACAGCGTATCTATACACAACCACACTATTGGCTGATGCCTTAAGGCGTCGTGTTACCAATACCTTGTGTTATTCAATCGGTAGTACGACGTTAATTTGCCCAGTTCCCGAACTACCAAAATACGGTGTCACGACTTCGGCCTTGCCTGCATATGCATCCCAACCCAAAGCCCCTAACAGCATTGCTGTATCATGCATGAATCCTTCGCCATGACATTTTTCTGCGTATTCAGGTAGCATTTTTACAAACTCAGCCCATTGTCCCGCTTGCCACATTTCTACAACACGATGGTCCATAGTTTCCAGAAATGGTGACCAAACCTTATGCAGATACTGATCGGAAACGCCATTTTGTGCAAAACGGTGGGATAAAGATCCCGATGCTAATATAGCCACAGTGCCGTCATATTCTTCTTCAATGGCCTTGCGAAGAGCCTTTCCTAAATTAGCGCTGTCATTTAAATCATGTACAGTACACAAAGCAGAAATGGAAATAACTTTAAAGTGGCCGTCTTTATTCATATAGCGCATAGGCACCAACGTACCATATTCCATTTGCAGCGTCGTTTGGTCGTGGGAACGCGTAAGGACACCAGACTGAGTGGCAGCCTTAGCGATTAGATGTCCAAGTTCTGGGTTACCCGCGTATTCAAAAGGCATGTTTTTGATAAAGTGTGGTAGCTCGTTACTAGTGTAGATGCCACTAAACTTGGCAGCACAATTAATATGGTAACCAGAGTTAACTAACCAATGGGTATCAAACACAACGATGGTGTCCACACCGAGATCTCGACAACGTTGACCAATTTCAATATGCCCGTTAATAGCGGCTTCGCGGCAACCCTTGTGTGGGCCATCCATTTCAGACAAATACATTGAGGGTACGTGTGTAATCTTGGCCGCAAGTGCAAGCTTTCCCATTTTGTTCTCCTGATAGCGTTTATAGTCGGCTTAAAGCAGTTTGCCAATAGTTAACATGTGAACTAGTTTACGGGAATTAATTTGCTGTAGTCAACCTGTTTTTTTTTGCTTCCAACAATGTTTTGTTACACAATGTGCAACCTACTCAAGCTAGCTACCAATGACACATGCCGACTATTACCACTAAACATTGGCTCCTATTTGCTACTTTGACCATGCTTTGGGGCACCTCTTTTCTCAATATTACTATAAGCTTACGTTCTTTTACTCCAGAACAAATTGTGGCTTGGCGACTACTTTTTGCGGCCCTAATCTTGCTGGCATTTATGCTATATAAAGGAAAAAGGTTACCCGCGAAAATAGCGGATTGGGCAAAGTTCTCACTGTTTGCGTGTTTAGGAAACTTGTTACCCTATTGGCTTATTACTAACGGCCAGCAAACGGTTACCTCGGGTATGGCCGGTCTCCTAATGGCGATCATGCCACTAGCGACCATGCTTCTTTCCCATTGGTTTATTCCAGCAGAACAGCTCAATAAAAATAGAATTATCGGCTTTGTTTTGGGCATATCCGGCGTCATATTCGTACTGTGGCCGAGCCTAGTCGTGGGTAGTAACAGTTTTTATGGCGCATTAATCATTCTGCTAGCAGCATGTTGTTATGCCATTAATACTATATTGGTGCGTTTGTATTCACACTATGAAATTAGCGTAGTCAGTGCCGGCGTGATGACTAGCGCCGCCATTTGGGGGGTTGTTTTATGGCCACAAATGTGGAGTATACAGTGGCAACTGGTGGCCACAGAAAGCTTAATCAGTTTGGTATGGCTGGGTCTTGTACCAACAGGAATAGCTTCGGTAATCTACTTTGTGTTAGTGAAACAAGCCGGTCCTAATTTTGTTTCTAATAATAACTATATCATCCCGGTTATTGCCTATTTAACTGGTGCAATAGTGTTAGAAGAACCTGTTTTATGGAGTGACTTATTTGCTCTTGCTGTGATTTTGACAGGCATTGCTATTAGCCGACGTCATGTATAGCTGAGTGATCAGATCAGATCATGTTGACGTGCGAATTCAACAATATCTAAGTTGGTTTCCAAACCTAATTTTTTTAAAATTTTTGACCGGTGGGTATGGATAGTCTTATGACTTAGATGCATTTCATCCCCTACTTCTATAGCGGTTTTTCCTTCCGCCATAACGTTGAAAACCTGGAATTCTCGACTAGTTAGTAGAGCTAAGGGATTGTTATGGTCTAGTTTGGCTTTGCCCATTTCAGCACGGATTTCTTCGCTGATATAAGAGCCACCAGAACAGGTTTGACGCACGGCTTGAACCAATTCTTGTGGCGCACAACGTTTGCTAAGGTAAGACTTTGCGCCAGCGGCTAGCACACGGGTGGGAAAGGGTTCTGATTCATGCACTGTAAGGGCAATGATAGATATATCGTGTAGGCGCGCACTAATGCGGCGAATAGCTTCGATCCCGCCTATGCCTGGCATATTGATATCCATGATGACCACATCAGGCTCAAGATCGATAGACAACTCAATGGCTTGTTCACCGGAACTTGCTTCGGCGAGTACATGAATGTCAGTGGTTGTAGAAAGTAACTGCTTAAATCCTGCGCGCACAATTTCATGGTCATCAGCTATGACCACATTGATGTTGGGTTTATATGAATTTCGCTTTTGCACGTCCAAGTTGTCTACTCGATTTTATTCGCTTTCTTTTAATGTGCGCCATGCTGCTAGCAGGTAGCTTACCATAGACCATAAGGTTAGCGTAGCGGCTACATAAAGTAGCAATACGCCTGTCCATGTATACTGTTCCCCAGGCAAGAATGCAAGTAACAATATGATAGCCACCATTTGGGCTGTGGTTTTGATTTTGCCTAAGTAGGACACCGCAATGTTGGCTCTTTGCCCTGCTTCAGCCATCCACTCACGTAGCGCAGATATAACAATTTCGCGGCTAATGATCACAATAGCCGGAATTGTCAGCCACCAGGTTGCATGTACTTCAACCAACATAGTCAGTGCCGCCGCAACTGTAATCTTATCAGCCACAGGGTCTAAAAAGGCACCAAAGGGGGTAGATTGATCTAATTTGCGAGCCAAATAACCATCTAACCAGTCGGTAAAAGCAGCAAGAGTGAACAGAGCGCAAGCGATAAGGTTACCCTGCTCAATAGGAGCATAGAAAACACCTACAATGATAGGGATTAGTAATATACGTAATAAGGTCAAGATGTTGGGGATGTTGATCATGGTGTCGATGTCGTGTGGAGTCGCATGTTGAACGGGAATGATACCGTAATAATTATATTTCTTCACCCCGTAATGCACGATAAATCGTCTCAGCTAAGGATTCGTTAATACCCTTTACTTTGGTTATTTCATTAACACTGGCTTTACTGATGGCGTGTAAAGAACCAAATTGGCGTAACAACGCTTGTTGCCGCTTTGCGCCAACCCCCTCTATTTGCTGTAACGCTGATTTTCCGCGTTTTTTACCTCTTTGAGCGCGATGTCCACTGATAGCAAAGCGATGGCTCTCGTCACGAATATGCTGCAACAAATGCAATGCCGGTGATTCAGAAGATAAGGCGACCTCCGCCCCACTCCAGCCTTCAATGAGTTTTTCTAGCCCCGCTTTGCGCGTTTCACCTTTGGCAACTCCGAGTAAATATAGGTCTTGTAATTGCAACTCCATCAGGACCTCCTTAGCTTGTGTGAGCTGACCCAAGCCACCATCAATAACTAGTATGTCGGGAATGACTCCATTATTTTCTTTTAAACGAGTGTAGCGACGAGTTAGCGCTTGACGCATAGCCGCGTAATCATCACCGGCAGTGACATCGTTTATATTAAATAGGCGATAGTCCGACTTTTTTGGCCCAGATTGGTCAAAGACAACACATGAAGCGACAGTGGCCTCGCCACTAGAGTGGCTTATGTCAAAACACTCCAAACGCTCTGGCAATTGGTCCAGTTGTAAAGCGTCCTGTAAGTTTTGCATACGCTTTAACTGAGTCTGTTTGTTGGCCACATAGCTCATTAATGCCTGATCTGCATTGGTTTGTGCCAATTTTAACCATTTCGCACGTTGCCCCCTAACCTTGTTCGTTAGGCGGTATGCACTAGTGCTTTGACTGGCTATGGCTTCAGTCAAAGCACAGGCTTCACCCAAGTCGCTTACAATACTCTCATCAGGAATTTCTCGTCGGCTACCTGATAGATAAAATTGCCCCAAAAAGGCATTAATTAGAATGGATTTTTGTGTTGCTATGGCCCACTTTGGATAGTAGTTTTTACTGCCAGTAACCTGCCCATTACGGACCATTAAATGATGCACGCACTGGCCAGCCGAGGACATGGCAAGAGCAAATACATCAAGGTTGCCTCGCTCTGAAATTACATGCTGCTGTTCTTGCATATGGCGCAAGTCTGCTAATTGATCTCGTAATACTGCGGCGCGTTCAAATTGCAGTTGTTCCGCCGCACTAGTCATTTGTTGGCTAACGCCATCTAACAGGGCTTGGTTTTTACCTTCCAAATACAAGATGGCGCTATCGACATCAGCGGTATAGGCTTGTTGGCTAATTTCGCCTGTACAAGGCCCCGAACAACGCCTAATTTGAAACTGCAGACAAGGACGACTTCGGTTGCTAAAAAAGGAATCCTCACACTGTCGTAATCGAAAGATTTTCTGCATCAGATTGAGGCTCTCCCGCACGGCGCCTGCGCTGGTATAGGGGCCAAAATAGCGACCTTTGCGGTGCTTGGCGCCACGCAAATATTGCATAGCTGGGTAGGTATGCTGATCTGATACAAACACGTAAGGATAAGACTTATCGTCTCGCAGAGAAATATTGTAAGGTGGTTTGAGTTGCTTTATTAGTGTGTTTTCAAGCAATAAGGCTTCAGCTTCACTGTGGGTGATAGTGACTTCTATAGTCACCACCTTAGTAACCATTAGCTGAGTTTTATTGTTGTGGCTGCGGCCTCGAAAATAGCTAGTAACACGATTTTTTAGATTAACAGCCTTGCCAACATAAATGACCTTTTGCTCTCCGTCGAGCATGCGGTAGACGCCTGGTCGAGCAGGCAACTGCTGTAAAAATGCGTCAATATCAAATACATGTCCTACTTCTCGGGGAGCATCACTGGTCAAAATACTACCTTCTAGGCCAAGCTGGTAAGTTTGTTTTGTTTCATATGAAAACGCGTGGCCTGTTTGTATATTTCCGTAATTTGGTCATGGGTATCAGCGGTAATGCCGGCACCATGGGACAGGGATACTTCCAAATAGACGCCTATTTCAGCGTAATAATATAAACGTGCATTAAACGATTGTGCGCGCTTGAGCTTGCTATAGGCTATTTGGGCACCATTTACCAAAATGTGATTGATATCAGTATTCATTAAGCTGGCCAACTGTGCAGAAGTCTTGAGCGGATATTCTACCCTATTCTCTGTGCTGACCAAAATCTATTGCCCGATTTATGGGCAAAACTAATATCTAAATTAATTTGCCTAAATCAAGGTATAAAAATTTAGTAGGGATGTTCAAAAAACAAATTGGTGGGCATGGCATGTCAATGATAAGAAGACGAACAAGTGCCAGTCAAAGTAATCGCTTAACATTACTTCAATATGGCACTTTTAATAGCATGCAGTGCTAGTTTTTAGGTGCAATCAATTGCGCAATCTCATCCAAGCTAGCTGGGTCATCAATGGTGGAAGGGACAATATAGTCTTCACCATTGGCGATATTGCGGATGATCTTGCGCAAAATTTTGCCAGAACGTGTTTTTGGCAATCGTTGCACGACATGGGCGCTTTTCATGACCGCAATAGGGCCTATTTTTGCGCGTAACATCGCGGCTAATTCTTTACTTAGTATGGCATCTGTCGTTTCTGCCCCAGCTTTAAGTAGCACTAATGCCAAGGGCATTTGCCCTTTTAGTTCATCGTGAATGCCAACCACAGCGCATTCGGCAACTAATGAATGATCGCCAACGACTTCTTCCATCTCACCGGTCGACAAACGATGACCGGCGATGTTGATAACATCGTCCGTGCGGCCCATGATATAGACGTAGCCATCTTCGTCACGATAACCACCATCCCCCGAAGTGTAGTAGCCTGGAAAATCGGCCAAATAAGAATCATGCAAGCGTTGAGGGTCACCCCACACGCCCAATAAAAAGCCTGGTGGCATAGGCAGCTTCAACGCGATATTGCCTTTTTCATTGGCTGTCAATGGCGCACCATCATCACTAAGAATATGCAGGTCATAGCCAGGGATAGGCACAGTTGAAGAACCTGGCTTAGCCGGCAGGTCATCAAGGCCAACAGGGTTGGCGCAAATAGACCAGCCAGTTTCTGTTTGCCACCAATGATCTACAACCGGACGGCCGATCGTATTCTTGGCCCACTCATAGGTCGGTGGATCCAGTCGCTCACCAGCCATAAATACAGTAACCAAGCTAGATATGTCGTATTTTTTTAAAAGATCGCCCTCTGGATCCTCTTTTTTTATGGCACGAAAAGCCGTAGGTGCTGAGAAGATTGCTTTCACTTTATACTCTTCTATGACACGCCAGAATGCGCCCGCATCCGGCGTCATCACAGGTTTGCCCTCATATAAAATACTAGTACATCCCGCCAACAAGGGTCCATAAACAATATAAGAGTGACCAACTACCCAGCCAACATCAGATGCTGCCCAGAAGACATCACCGGCTTCCATGTTATAGATCGCTTTCATGGTGTAGTTCAGCGCCACAGCGTGACCGCCATTATCACGGGTCACACCCTTTGGCTTGCCGGTAGTGCCCGATGTATAAAGAACATACAATGGATCGGTAGACTTAACGGGCACAGCTTCGGCGGGCACCGCGGCGGAAACCGCCTCATTCCAATCTAGGTCATGCTCATTTTGCATATCAGCTTGCAGCTGAGGGCGTTGTAACAATATCACGCTATCAACCTGGTGAGTCGCTAATTGCAAAGCAGAATCCAACAGGGGTTTATAGGCTATTACTTTGCTAACTTCAATGCCACAGGAAGCCGTAATAACGACTTTCGGCTTAGCATCGTCAATACGTACTGCCAATTCCGCTGCTGCAAAGCCACCAAATACGACAGAATGAATGGCTCCTAGGCGAGCGCAGGCAAGCATAGCAACAGCGGCTTCCATAACCATGGGCATATAAATAACAACACGGTCTCCCTTAGTTATGCCTTGCGCTCTTAAGGCGCCAGCAAATAAGGCCACTTTTTCTAATAGTTGCGCATATGTCAGGCTGTATTTGGTGGCACTAACTGGGGAATCATAATGGATGGCAACTTGATCTGCGCGGCCATTGGCTACATGGTAATCCAGTGCCATGTAGCAGGTATTCATTTCTCCATCACTAAACCAACGCCCAGTAGGTTGCTCGGATGTGTCAACAATATGGTTGGGTTTTTTAAACCAGGCTAGTTGTTCTGCCGCCTCTTTCCAGAATTCATTTGGGTTTAAAGTGGCATGGTTATAAGCTTCTTGATAGGACATAGTGTATATACCTGTTATTAGCTAATATGTTAAATGTGTCGACAATATTACCCTATGCAAACAAAAAAATAACTAATACCAATGTTTTAGATTGACCACTTTTTATATTCTTGACCATTTAGTCAAGTGGCACTAGTTTGCTAGTAATAGGCCGCGTATAATAGCTTTTTTTTGCAGTTACGGAGTCATCAATGACCATTACTTACGAACAAGCCGTGAGCGTTCATGAACAGGCAGACTTGTTAATCACTAGCCAACAAATCGCCGATAGCATCGAAACTTTAGCCAACGAGATTACCGACGCTATGGCTGAAGAAATGCCGCTGGTACTGTGCGTGCTCAACGGCGGTATGATCCCTATGGCGCAGTTGCTATTAAAACTCCAATTCCCCTTGGAGACAGATTATTTGCATGCCACTCGTTATGGTAATAAAACTGTCGGCACTAACCTGTCCTGGTTAGCTCGGCCAAGTATTGAATTCAAAAACCGCACGGTTTTAGTTGTCGATGATATTTATGATGAGGGGCACACCTTAGCGGCTATCTGCGAATATCTTGAAGAGGCCGGTGCGAAAAAAGTGTACGCCGCCGCTTTGCTAAACAAACTACATAATCGCAAAGTAGCATACCGCCCCGATTTTATAGGGCTAGATGTTGAAGACCGCTTTGTTTATGGATTTGGTATGGACTATCAGGGTTATTTCCGTAACGCTGAGGGCATCTATGCCGTTAAAGGCATGTGAAAAGTTAGGCTACCATCCCATCCAACTATAAAAAAGGCAGTCATTTGACTGCCTTTTTTTTAACTTGAAATACTGAGCATCTGCTCTGTCTTAGAAACGTTCAACTTCCGCTTTTTCCCCAAGCACGGCTTCAAAGGCAATAAGTTCGGCTTGCCCTTGCATGCGTGTTAGCGCATTCGTTAAAGAAACTCTCTGTTCAGTTGCCAGATCTTCGCTATTAGCGTCGGTTACTTCAAGTAAGCGAATTACTGACACATCGCCAGTGAAATCCATACTAGAGCTATATATAGCTCCTTGTGCTGGTCGAGCTAGTTTGAACACCGCCTGACTTAAAGTAGGGCTGATGGCATTATTCAAGCGTGGTGAGTTTTCATATGTCGCCCACTCTAATCCGGCATCAGAGGCCACTGAAGCCGCCTCAGCGCCCTCTTGAAGTTGTAGTACATAAGTATCGGCTGTGGCCTGTAATTGCTTTATAGCGGCCTCCTGAGACAACTGGGCTGCAATGGCATCAGAGACGTCTGTCAAACCCTGCAGTGCTGCCGGCTTATGGTCCTTGAGGTGCAATACTAACAACTTATTCGAAGCCATCTCAATCACTTCCGAATTATTGCCTTGTGCAAATACGTCGTCGGCGAAAGCCGCACTGGCAACACGGGCAGCAAGATCACCAAATTCGGTGGCGCCATTGCGATCAAAAAATACTGAAGTTTCGATGTTCAACGCTAATTCTTCGCTTAGTTCTAGCAAATCAGGTGACGAAAAGGCAATGTCAGCCATGGTCTCGCTGGCGGCAACAAATAAATTTTCAGCACCCTGTAACTGCAATTCGGCTCGCAGATATTCCTCTTGTTCGGCTAGTGATGGATAAGTATTGTTAACCAAACCTTCTAAGCGAATAATCTGAACCCCAAACTGAGTAACGACAGGTTTCGTATAGGCACCTACCTCCAGACCGAATAAGGCTTCGTCAAATTCGCCACCAAAGTCTCCTGCAAATACAGATCCTAAAGAACCGCCATCTGCCGATGTGCCGGCATCTTGGGAGTACTCAGCAGCTACGCTAGCGAAACTAGATCCGTTCTGTAGCTCAGTGTAGGCTTGTTCAGCTAAACTAAGTGCCTGTGCTTCTGACTGTCGATCATCAACATTAAACAATATGTGAGCCGCCTCTCGCTCTTCACTACTTTGATGTTGTAGTTCAGCTTCAGCATAGGCATCTTGAATTTGTTGATCTGATACTTGTACTTGTTGCTTGAATTGCTCTTTAGTGAGGACGACATAATCAACTTGTACTTGTTCTGGCGATAAATACTGCTCAGAATTGGCCTGATAGTATTGTTCGATTTGCTGGGTAGTGACATCGATAGCCGTTAATTGCTGGGCATATGGTAAAACCATAACTTCAAAAGTACGGGTTTGTCCGTCCAGGGCCGCAACTAAATTGGCCTGTTCTGGCAAGGTGAAAGCTGATGCCGCCACGCCCTGTTGCAATTGATTGATTAGGCTATTTTTTTCCAATGTTTGCTTGTATACATTGGCCGTAAGGCCAACATTAGCAATCAATGATTGGAATAATTGAGAGTCGAACTTGCCATCAACCTGAAAATCTTTGGAGTCAACTATCATTTGGTTTACGTTGGCCGCAGAAATAGCCATACCTGATTGTTGAGCTTGCTGTAACAAGATTTGCTCTTTTATAAGTTGTTCTAGCGTGTTGGCTTGAATAGCTTGTATATCAAGCGCCACAGGATCAAGATCAGGATTGCTCATCAATACTTGACGCCGTTGCACTTCAGTTGCCTGAGCTAGGTCTTGCAGTGAGATATCCTGCCCGTTGACGGCGGCTGGCGCGTCACTACCGGTAGAGAACGAAAATAGTGATTCAGCACCCCAAATAACGAAGGTGAAAGCGATCAAGCTTACGAGAATTTTGGATACAATGCCTTGGGCATTGTCACGAATACTTTGCAGCATGAATTTGGTATCCAGACACCGTTTGCCGGTGTGTATTGTTACTGGCCAATATGGGTAGCCAGCTTACTTATGATTCAAACAAAAAACGCATTCCTGAGAATGCGTTTTATCTTTGGCCCTAGTACTTGGCTGTAGCTAGGTCTAAGGCCAGTTCTGTCGAGGCAGCTATTAACGCTTAGTTTACAGCGTCTTTCAGTGCTTTACCGGCCTTGAAGCTTGGGATGTTCGCCGCCGCAATTTCAATAGTTGCGCCAGTCTGTGGGTTACGACCAGTACGTGCAGCGCGGGCTTTCACGGAGAAAGTACCAAAGCCAACCAAGGATACGGATTCACCATCTTTCAAAGCGCCAGTTACCGCGTTAATAACAGCGTCCAGTGCGCGTCCGGCAGCAGCTTTTGATAAGTCAGCGTCTTGTGTGATAGCTTCGATCAGTTCAGATTTGTTCACATTAATCCCCTTTAATGGTATTTGTGTTTTGTATTACCTGGCGCATTAGTTCCAGCAGGCAAGTGAATTTCAATTTTAATTTTAATTTGTTATTAGTTGTTAGCGTCCAACAGGGACAATTTATACCAACTTGCCTAAAGCCTTGTCAAGCAAGGGTTTCAAATAATTGCCCTAATGGGTACTGATTGTTTCAGTTTCTCCCGATTCCTGTGTCGCGCTGCTAGTGGCCGCAGAATCAACAACAAGAGGCTGGGGAGCGAATTGTAACGCTAAATCGATGACTTCGTCGATCCATTTTACAGGTTTTATAGATAAATCAGCCTTAATATTATCTGGAATCTCTTTTAAGTCACGTTTATTCTCATCTGGAATGATCACAGTCTTGATTCCACCGCGATGAGCAGCAAGCAATTTTTCCTTTAAACCACCTATTGGCAGCACCTGTCCACGGAGCGTTATTTCACCGGTCATCGCCACATCAGCGCGCACGGGTATCCCTGTTAACACGGATACCAAAGCGGTGCACATGCCAATACCCGCTGAGGGGCCATCTTTTGGCGTAGCGCCTTCAGGTACATGTATATGGATATCGTTGTTCTCATGGAAATCAGCCTTTACGCCAATCGCTTCACTTCGGCCACGTACCACTGTAAGGGCAGCTTGAATGGATTCCTGCATGACGTCGCCTAAAGAGCCTGTTTTAATAAGCCGACCCTTACCTTTAACTGCTGCAGCCTCGATGGTTAATATGTCACCGCCTACCTGCGTCCAAGCTAGCCCATTAACGTGTCCAATACGGTCGTTAGTTTCGGCTTCGCCGTAGCTGAATTTGCGCACACCAGCATAGTGTTCTAGCGCATCAGCATTGACTGTTTGACTGGCGCCCTTGGTATCTTTATTGAGTAATAGTTCTTTTACTACCTTGCGACAGACCTTGGCGACTTCCCTTTCTAGGTTACGAACACCGGCTTCTCGCGTGTAGTAACGAATCATATCTCGCAAAGCGCTTTCATCAATGGTTAATTCCGTGGGAGATAAACCATTTAGTGCCAACTGCTTGGGTATCAAGTAGCGGGCAGCGATGCTGACTTTTTCGTCTTCTGTGTAGCCTGGAATTCGAATAACTTCCATACGATCCAATAACGGCCCGGGTATATTCATGGAATTGGAGGTGCAAACGAACATCACATCCGAAAGATCATAATCCACTTCTAGATAATGGTCGTTAAAGCTATTATTTTGCTCCGGATCCAGTACTTCTAACAAAGCTGAAGCTGGATCACCCCGGTGATCCATGCCCATCTTGTCAATTTCATCAAGTAAAAATAAAGGGTTTTTGACACCCACCTTGGACATCTTTTGCACTAGCTTACCTGGCATGGAACCAATATATGTACGACGATGCCCGCGAACCTCTGCTTCATCTCGAACACCACCTAGAGCCATGCGCACATACTTTCTGCCGGTAGCCCGTGCGATAGACTTGCCTAAGGACGTTTTACCGACTCCTGGCGGCCCTACTAGACACAAAATGGAACCGCGCACCTTCTTGACGCGTTGCTGTACTGCTAAATACTCTAGAATCCGCTCTTTCACCTCGGTCAAGCCATAGTGGTCGGCTTCGAGTACCTTGCTCGCTGCATCTAGATCATGTTTTAAGCGACTTTTCTTTTTCCAAGGAATGGTAACCATCCAGTCAATATACCCACGTACCACATTGGCTTCGGCTGACATGGGCGACATCATCTTCAACTTACCCAGCTCACTCATGGATTTGTCTTTGGCTTCTTTAGGCATGCCTGCATCAGTGATTTTTTGTAGTAATTCATCTAGGTCATTACTAGCACCGTGCTCATCTATATCCCCCAGCTCTTTCTGAATGGCTTTCATCTGCTCATTCAAATAGTATTCACGCTGGCTTTTTTCCATTTGTTTTTTAACTCGACCACGAATGCGCTTTTCCACTTTTACTAAGTCAATTTCACCTTCCATTTGACTCATAAGGTGCTCTAAGCGAGATTTAACAGAAGCCATTTCTAATAGCTTTTGTTTCTCTTCAAGTTTCAAATTCATTTGCGCCGCAATGGTATCAGCCAGTCGCGTTGGGTCGTCGATATTATTTACCGAGGACATAACTTCGGACGGCACTTTTTTGCTCAATTTTACGAACTGTTCAAACTGAGCTACCAGGGTATGAGACAAAGCTTTCTTTTCGTTCTCGGAAAGGTCGTCTTCTTCAAACGGCGTTACTTCAGCGGTAGCGAAACCTTGCTCGGTATGGATGCAGTCGATAGTCACCCGCTCCTCGCCTTCAACCAGTACTTTCACCGTGCCATCAGGCAGTTTTAAGAGCTGCAGAATGCGCGCTGAAGTGCCGATGTTATAGAGACCTTTGGCATTTGGATCGTCTTCATCTGCGTTACGCTGAGCGACCACCACAATAATTTCATTATTAGCCATGGCATGTTCGAGTGCTTCTATGGACTTTTGACGGCCAACGAACAAAGGAATAACCATATGGGGGTAAACCACCACGTCACGTAGTGGAATTAAAGGCAACTTGTCACTCATACTATACTTTCCTCTCAGATAGGGCGATGTATTGCCCATTAATATCTCATAGGTTGATTAATGCGGACTTGCAGTGAAAATGCAAGTAGCCATTGTTAAATGGACAGTAAAAAAGGTCAAAAAATGAAAACATAGCCAGTCAATGTAGAAGGCGGCGTAAGTGTGAGGCACAAAAAAGGGAGCTGCAGGCCCCCTTTTTAATTAGTGCCTTAAAGCTGTAGCGCCTATTCGTCACTGGCCGCTTGGGCTAACTCTTGGCCTTTACCATGGATAAGTAACGGTTCTGAGGAGCCATTAATGGCATTTTCATCCACAACAACTTTTTCTACGTCAGCCATGTCAGGTAATTCGTACATGGTTGGGAGTAATACAGATTCCATGATGGAACGTAGGCCGCGGGCACCCGTCTTGCGTTCCATAGCCTTACGAGCGACTGCCTGTAGGGCCTCCTCTCGAAAATCAATTTCTACGCCTTCCATTTCAAACAACTTGTCGTACTGCTTAGTTAAGGAATTCTTAGGCTCGGTGAGAATTTGCATTAATGCCTTTTCATCAAGCTCTTCTAAAGTTGCGATCATCGGCAAACGGCCGACAAATTCTGGTATAAGTCCGAATTTTACTAAGTCTTCAGCTTCTACCGTATGCAGTAATGTTCCGATATCTATGTCCGCTTTGCTATTAACCGAAGCCGAGAAACCGATACTACTTTTATCTGTACGATCCCGAATAACTTGATCAAGACCTGCAAAAGCACCACCACAGACAAAGAGAATATTACTGGTATCAACTTGTAGAAAATCTTGTTGCGGGTGCTTGCGTCCACCCTGCGGAGGTACGGAAGCAACGGTGCCTTCGATCAGCTTTAGTAGGGCTTGCTGTACACCTTCGCCAGATACATCACGCGTGATCGATGGGTTGTCTGATTTGCGAGAAATTTTGTCAATCTCGTCAATGTACACAATACCTTTTTGTGCTTTTTCGACGTCATAGTCACACTTTTGTAACAGCTTTTGTATGATGTTCTCGACGTCTTCGCCAACATAACCTGCTTCGGTTAAGGTGGTCGCATCGGCAATGGTGAATGGCACATTCAATAGGCGCGCCAAAGTTTCAGCCAATAAGGTTTTGCCACTGCCGGTGGGGCCAATCAACAAGATATTACTCTTGCCTAGTTCAACATCATCTTTGGTGCCTTCATAACGCAAGCGCTTATAATGGTTGTATACGGCAACAGCCAATACCATTTTGGCTCTTTGTTGACCAATTACATACTCTTCTAGGGCCGCTCGAATTTCTTTTGGTGTCGGCAAGCGCTCTTCACTAGGCACATCAGATTGCTCGAGAATCTCCTCGCGAATAATATCGTTGCACAGGTCCACACATTCGTCACAGATGAATACAGAAGGCCCTGCAATCAGCTTGCGTACATCATTTTGGCTTTTTCCACAAAAGGAGCAATATAAAAGCTTGCCTCCTTCGCCATTTCCATCATTACTGGTAGTCATTGATTAGTACCAATTATTTAGCAGTGATACTGCTTCGTTCTCACTTTTTGGCTCCGGGCCAATGTCGATTAATAATACCTATCGACGTCAACCAAGGCCTCTTTAGTTATTTACGCAGGACGCTTGTCCAAAACACTGTCAATTAAACCGTAGGCCTGAGCTTGGTCAGCGTTCATAAAGTTATCACGATCGGTGTCTTCTGCCACCTTATCAAAATCCTGGCCCGTATGCTGGGCCATTATACGATTCAGCTTTTCACGTATATTTAGAATTTCACGTGTGTGAATTTCAATATCCGTGGCTTGCCCTTGATAGCCACCAAGGGGTTGATGAATCATCATGCGCGAGTTGGGTAAGCAATGTCGTTTACCCTCGGCTCCACCTGTTAGTAAAAGGGCTCCCATGCTGGCTGCTTGACCGATACACATAGTGCTTACATCAGGTTTAATAAACTGCATGGTATCATAAATAGACATACCTGCAGTAACGGAACCGCCCGGCGAATTAATATAAAGGTGTATATCTTTATCGGGGTTTTCAGCTTCTAGAAACAACAATTGCGCAACCACTAGGTTGGCCATGTGGTCTTCTACCTGCCCCACCAAAAAAATAACGCGTTCCTTCAATAACCGTGAGTAGATGTCATACGAACGCTCACCACGTGAAGTCTGTTCGATAACCATAGGTACAAGGGCATTGAGTTCGGGACTAAGGGCCGCGCTGTATGGCACATTAAGGCTCATTGATGTATTTGCTCCATGTTATAACTGAGGTAACTTTTACCAGTATCTTTGCTGTCTAACAATACACTTCCTTTATGGTATCGACAAGTCGTAATACCAAGGGGTTGGTAACAAAAAGTCATAAAAAAACGGCAAGGCACCAAAGGCACCTTACCGTTTTCTAAAAGGCGGCTAAAACCCGATTAAGCGTCAGCTTGTTCCGCTGGTTTGATCGCTGTTTCGTAGTCCACTTCAACGTCAGTAACGTTGCCTGATGCCAGCAGATGATCTACTACCATTTCTTCAAGAACTACACCTTCCAGTTGAGAGCGTTGCTCAGCATTGTTTAGATAAAACTCTACGAATTCTTGAGGGTCTTGATAGCCTTGTGCCATCTCTTCAACCAAGCTCTTCACTTTATCTTCATCGGCTTTCATTTCATTGGCTTTGATGATTTCACCTGCCAATAGGCCGACCTTTACACGCTTGTCTGCTTGATCTTGAAACATTTCGTCTGGCAGAATGCTTGGGTCTAAGTTTTGGTTTTGATCACCGCCACCAAACTGTTGCATCGCTTGTTGTTTCAGGCGGTCCAGTTCACCCTTGACTAACGCTTTAGGAATATCAAATTCATTCAGCTCAAGGTAAGCATCTAAAACATTATTCTTCAACTTGGCTTTCAGTGCCTGGCTCATTTCACGCTCCATGTTAGCGCGAATTTCTGACTTAAAGCCCTCTTCGCCTTCAGCCTTAGGGCCGAATTTGGCAAAGAACTCATCATTTAGTTCTGGTAATAGGGCTTCGCTAACCTTGTTAGCGGTAATGTTAAAGGTCACTTCTTTGCCAGCTAAATGTTCCGCTTGATAATCTTCAGGGAAGGTCACTTGAATGGCTTTTTCTTCGCCGGTCGACATGCCAACAATACCTTCTTCAAAACCAGGGATCATGCTATTGGAACCTAGCACTAGATCGTGGCCTTGCGCGGCACCACCGTCGAAAGCTTCACCGTCTTGAAAACCTTCAAAATCGATATTAACCTGATCGCCGTCAGCGGATGCGCGCTCTACATCAGTCCATTCGGTCTGTTGCTTGCGTAGCATTTCAATCATGTTATCAACATCAGTATCGCTAATCGCGCCAGCTTGACGTTCTACGCTTAAAGCAGAGGCGTCGGCCAAGGCAATTTCTGGATAGACTTCAACCACAGCGACGTAGCTAAAATCACCTTCGCCAGCATCTTCTTTAGGCTCAATTTCAGGCATACCAGCTGGGTTGATATCGGCTTCTTGCAAAGCTTCAAAATAGCTAGTCTGGATCACATCGCCCAATACTTCCTGACGAATGCTTGCGCCGTAACGCTTCTTGACAACCTTGGCGGGAACCTTGCCCTTACGAAAGCCATCAATACGAATAGTCTTAGAGGTTTCTTGTACCTTCTTGTCTATCGCGCTGTCAATCTTGTCGGCAGGAACGGTGACGGTTACGCGACGTTCCAAGCTAGTAGTAGCTTCAACTGAAACTTGCATTTAAATGCCTCATTAAATAACAAAATTACGAGTCTTTATCGACCCACTTGAATTATGCCCTGCGTAAACGAAGCTTGATCGATAACACAGGCGAAAATTAAAGACCGAATTTTCCGGTAAAGCCCTGACTTAGTCAAGTATGAGGTGCAAGAAAAGCTCGAAATTGCCATTATAAACAGGCAAAACCCAAGGTAATAGCCACCATAGTGGCCAATAATTTAACTATTCGTTATTTTACAAAGAACTTTTGTTAAAACAAATAGCCCAATTTTGAACTGAAAACCCTGGCCAGCTCAGAAGTATAAATAGTTTGACACAGACGGTTCTATTAACAGCCATGTATGCAGCTACTCGAGCGCGCCCTAATATTAACTACACCACAAGAAGGCATGGCTCATGCTGTCATCAACATAACCTCGCAAGCGATGATGCTCTTTGTGCCAGCACATTACACGGTGAAATTATCTAGTGATTTAAATTTTTTAAAAACAGCTAGGCTGGATAGACTGGTTACGGTATGGTTGGCTTTTTCAAATTAGTTTCGATATTATGAAAAACAGCCCTCACCATATGGCACCTAGTGATGCCCATACTCGCCGCGCTTTGGCGCCGGTAATTTGTTACCCAACAGATACGTTACCAACACCCGATTGGAAGCTAATCAAGACGTTAAGACAAGATAGCGAGTTAATTAAAACCATTGAAATTGCGCCGCGCAGTGCCCGTACTTTTGAAGTGCCTGCTGCACACTTTTTTCGTATTGTCAGTACCGAAGGACCTCAGGTGGGTGATTTAAATCTGTGGGCCAAAGACAATCTTCAAGAACGGTTTTTTAGTGGTAAGACTCGCGCCTTGCATGGCACTCACGTTAGTACCGGCGATCGTCTATGGAGTTGCTTGCCTTATATGCGACCTATGGCAACCATTACGGATGATTCACTGGATTGGTATGGCTGGGACGAGTATGGCGGCAGTGTGCATGACGTTATTGGCACTCGTTGCGACCCTTATACCAATTACTTGTTACAGGGAAATCAATACCATCATTGCTGTCATTCTAATCTAACAAGAGAGCTAGTTACTCAATTAGGGCTATCTGTAGATGAGGCTGAAGCGGCTGTTCATGACGTGCTTAATGTTTTTATGTGCACAGGTTTCACCAAGGATACCCATCAATATTTTATGAAGGCCTCTCCTGTGCGACCTGGAGATTATCTGGAAATGATGGCGGAGATTGATCTATTGTGCAATCTATCCACCTGCCCAGGTGGAGATTGCAGCAGTGAGCACTCCAGTGATGTGACGCTTTGCTACCCCCTGTTGGTACAGATATATAAACCCCAAGAGCAGGTTCTGGAGGATTTTATTCCCGCCACAGTCAACGGCTATAACCGCAAACACGACATTCGCTAAGTTATGCAGACCCGTAAAAAGTAAATAAAAAGAGCGACGGGAATTACCAGCTATATAATGTAGCAAAATAGTAGAGGATTGCCCAACAAGCTTAGTTTGCGTCCCCAAAGCCGTTCATTAAGATGCAAAAAGCTACTCACTTTGCACGCGGCATAGGCACAAAGTCGAATGCCTATATCACCCGGTTTTGCTGCCTTGGGATTCATATATTGTTACTATGAGATTGACAAAATAATTAACCAATTAGGCTCTTGCTTATCTTTGTTTTTCTACAAGGGAAGTAAGCCCTAAAGCCGATCAAGGTTATAGATCACTGTGCAGTGATAAGCGATATAGCGGGCTTAATGCCCAAAATAAAACCTACTTTGAGATGATCGCCATAACTAAAGGAAGACTATGAGAATAATAGTATTCGGGGCATCTGGCCAAACCGGAAAAGAAGTAACAAAACTAATGGCGACTGCTGGGCATGAAGTTATTGGAGCTATGCGAGATGTTAGCAAAACTAGTACACAAGACAATCTCACTACAGTAGCCTGTGATGTGCTTGACCCGTCATCATTAACATTTGCTACTCAAGCAAAGGCCGATGCTGTGGTTATAGTTCTGGGCACAAAACAACTCACAGGCAATCAGGTTCGCAGTCTAGGCACTAGTAATATTATTTCTGCACTAAGGCCTATAGAAGGTAAGAAGCCACGAATCATATTGTTAAGTGCAGCTGGTGTTGGTAGTAGTTGGGGGCAGATTGGTTGGTTTAGTCAGCTTCTATCGCGTTTAATACTTGGCCACACAATGCGTGAACACGAGACGCAGGAGCAAACACTAATTAATAGCGGGTTCCAGCACCACATTTTGCGAGCAGTTGGGCTAACCAATAAACCACAAACTGGTTACCAGCTTATGAGGAAGCATAAGCTTCCCAATATGTACGTTTCACGCAAAGCAGTGGCAGTATCGATTGCCGACCTTATAGTTAAAGAGACAGATCAAAGTTCAATTAATTGCATTTGCTCTGATTAAATCGTTAATTGGCGTTAACCGCATGTGTCTATGGTGTTACTTTCCTCGTTATTCGCGATTTTTTAAGACCGCTGAAAAAGCATTGGCAGCAATAGCGTCATACCCATTGGTTCTATACTAGCTAATGGAAAGATATTTAGAAGGAAAAGCTACGGCAGCAGTTACTAGCCCACAATCTCGTTTAATGAGTGCGTAGATAGTTTATCTGCTTAGACAAAAGAATGGTGCGGACGGAGAGCAATCTCTCAAGTCCGATACCTAATGGAAGAGCCAGAAGCCCCTAAATACAAGCTATATGTACGATATCAGTGCGTTTCAAGCTGGTCAAGAGGATCTTTTACGGTCTACAGTTTGGCCTACAAATGCCCTGCATCTAACCCTAGCGGGTCTGGTGTAGGGCTTCTTTTATTGTGTTGATAACCGACAAGCTAAGATCCCCCATAGACTCCCAAATACTCAGGTTCTTTGGAGCTAACATGGCAACCCCTTTAGAGGCTTGTATAGGCCTCCCAGG